>Ga0302250_1000042_pt1 | contig 225024 bp, 233 predicted proteins | sample AAG_RA_Asp_MG_FD_193536 | JGI IMG/M metagenome (GOLD analysis project Ga0302250, IMG submission 193536) | Enriched activated sludge microbial communities from anaerobic digester in WTTP, New Holstein, Wisconsin, United States - AAG_RA_Asp | ecosystem: Engineered > Bioreactor > Anaerobic >... | reverse complement strand
CGGATACGGTCTGTGTGGCCTGTCCCTACTGTCTGACCATGCTGGACGACGGCCTGAAGGATTTGCAGGCTGACAAGGTACAGGTGAAGGATATTGCCGAGGTCATGGCCGAGGCGGTACTGCGCTAGGCAGAAACCCAAAAACGCCCGGTTTCAACGGCTATGCCGGAACCGGGCGTTTTTTTTATCTACTGCACCAGCGCGGGGCTAGCCTCGTGCGGCACGCTGGGCGATGCAGTCCAGAATACTGGCCAAAAGCCTATTGAACATGATCGGTTTGATAATCACCCGGTCGGCCTCGGGACAGGCATGGGCCTCATCATCGTAGGCGGTGGTGATGATGATCGGCGTGCCGTTGTCCAGCTCCCGCATCTTGTGTACCATCACCATACCGTTCATGACCGGCATCTCCAGGTCGCTGACCACGACATGCGGATGATGGGCCTGAAATTGCTCCAAACCATCCTGGCCGTCCTTGGCCAACAGCAGGGTTCCCACCTGGCGCTTCAGAAAGGCGCCCACCGCCATTCTGGCCACATCCTCATCTTCTACATAGAGCAGTGTCATGCCCTTTAAACGCTCAGCCGGTGTCATGGCGTACCTCCAGAAGAAACAGGGATGGCAAGCTCAAGGCTCATCGCTGTCGGTTAGTTTTACTATACCACAGAAAAACGATGCAGCCAGGCGTCGCACCACGAATCAGAGAAGTCCGCCAGTGTGACGCCTCAGCCGGCAGCCCCCAATAACCGGTTAACCTCGGCCAGCAGCAGGGTCAGGTCGATCGGCTTGGGTACATAGCCGTCAAAGCCGGCCTCCAGCAACTGCTCCCGATCACCGGTCAGGGCATGGGCGGTCAGCGCGATAATGGCAGTCGGTGGAGATCGGCGTTGCCGCTCCTCGGCCCGGATGGCCTGGGTGGCGGCCAGGCCGTCCATCCCCGGCATCTGGACGTCCATCAGGATGATATTGAACGGCTGCTGCTGCCAGGCCTCCAGGGCAGCGGCGCCGTCTTCCACCGCCACTACCGTGTGTCCCAACCGTTCCAGCAGCCGTGTGGCAAAAAGGCGGCTGACCGGCTGATCCTCTGCCAGCAGAATCTGCAACGCTTCGCCACTCCAGCCGGTTGCGCTGACGGGAGGCGGTGATAATGCAGGCTGCTGATCGCTGTCAAGCTGCAGCGGCAGCAGCACCTGGAAGCAACTGCCGGCGCCGGGCCTGCTTTCCACCGCAATGCTGCCGCCCATCAGTTCGGTCAGCCGGCGACAGATGGCCAGCCCCAGGCCGGTGCCGCCGTAACGCCGGGCGATGGAGCTGTCACCCTGGCTGAAAGGGCTGAACAGTCGCGCCACGGTCTCCTCAGACATGCCGATACCGGTATCGGTCACACGGCACGACAGCCAGAATATCTCCCCTTCCTGGCGGTCAGGGGCAATGCTGAGGATGACGCTTCCCTGATCCGTGAACTTGACCGCATTGCCCACCAGGTTGTGCAGAATCTGCTTGAATCTCTGCGGCACCCCCCGCAACTGACAGGGCAGCTCCGGGGCCAGCTCGAGATAGAGGCTGATACCCTTGTGCCGGGCCACCGGTTCATGCACCCGTACCACCTCAGCGGCGATCTGGGCCGGCTGAAACGAGTCCTGCTGCAGATGGATCCGTCCTGCTTCAATCCTGGTCAGGTCCAGCAGGTCGTTGATGATCACCAGCAGACTCTGTGACGATGAATCCAGGTTGTGCAGGTACTCGCGCTGTTCCTCGGAGAGCGGCGTCAGGCGCAGCAACTGGCTCATGCCCATGATGCCGGTCAACGGCGTACGCACCTCGTGGCTGATGTTGGCCAGAAACTGGTTCTTGGCACGGGTGGTGGCCTCGGCCGCTTCCTTGGCCTGCAGCAGGGTCTCCTCGGCCTGACGACGCAGCGAGATATCGCGGGCAAAACCGCACAGATAGGTCTGACCGCCATAGGTCAGCAGGTTGACCACCATCTCCACCGGGAAGCTCGAACCATCCTTGCGACGGTGACGGCTCTCGAAGGTCATCACCTGTTCCCGCCGCAGGGCCTCAATAAAACCGTCGAAATTACTGGCGTCATGGTTACAGTCGATATCCATCACCGCCATCGTATGCAGCTCTGCACTGCTGTAGCCCAGAGCTCGACAGGCCGCATCGTTAACGTAGATGAAACGGCCCCGTTCGTCAGCCCAGAAGATGGCGTCGGAGGTCATATCCAGCACCCGTCGCGCCATATCCAAGGCCTGCTCGGTGGCCTGGCGCTCGGTGATGTCCATAATCATAGCCAAAAACAGCTGCTCGCCGCCATTTTCCACCAGCTGCAACTGCACTTCCACCGGATAGCAGCTGCCATCGGCCCGCTGGTGGGTGGTCTGGAAGACCAGCTGTCCCTGCATGCCTGACAGCAGAGGGGCCAGCATGGCCCGGAAGGTATGTTCGTCCATCTCCGGCTTGATGTCCACCGGGGTCATTGAACGCATCTGCTCGATACTGTAGCCCAGGCTGCGCTGGGCCGACGGGCTAACATAGACAAACCGCAGAGTGTCGCAGGTGAAGACATAGATCTCGTGCAGACTGGCCTCAAGCATCTGCTGCAGACGCATCCGTTCCGCCTCGCCCCGTTTCTGTTCACTGAGGTCGGTTACAAAGGCAAAACCGTAGACAAATTGCCCTTGCTCATTGCGATGGGTGGTGGCGTGAAACACCACCGGCACCGGATGGCCGTCCTTGTGACGTAGCGTGATCTCGTAGTTGCGGTGAGGCACGAGTTCAATGCGCGCCATCTGGAGCTTGAAGATGGCTTGATTCGCCTCATCGGCAAACTCCAGCGGTGAACGGCCCAGCATTTCATCGCGACGATAGCCCAGCATGGCGCAGAGGGCAGGATTGACATCCTGCGTATGCCGATCTGCCCCGATCTGCCAGAATCCCTGGCCGGCGTTTTCGATATAGGCCCGCGCCCGTGCTTCATTGTCGGCCAGGGCCCTGGTCCGCTCATCAACCTTGCGTTCCAGCTCGGCATTGATCTGCTCAATGGAGCGCTGGGCCAGCTTGATGGTCGAGATATCGGTGAAGGTCAGCACCACGCCGTCCACAGTCCCGCGCTCGGTGCGGAACGGCAGAATCCGTTTCAGCACCCACTGTTCCGGCCCCACCTGAATCTCTTTTTCCAGCTTGCTGCCGTTTTGCAGCACATCCTGCAGGTGCTGCAGGAATTCGGACTGGGGGGTCAGGGTGTAGGCGATATGGTCGATCGGCCGACCGATATCCTGGGGCAGCAGCTTGAGAAAGCCGGTAATGGCCGGGCTGAACTTGCGTACCCGCAGCTCGGCATCCAGAAAAACCGTACCCACCTCGGTGCTGGCCAGCAGGTTGTCGTGATCCCGGTTCAGTTGGGTCAGCTGGGTATTGCGCGCCTCCAGTTCGGCATTGACGGCGTAGATATCTTCGTTGACCGATTTGAGTTCTTCATTGGTGCTCTGCAGTTCCTCGTTGGAGGAGACCAGCTCTTCATTGGCCAGGTCCAGCTTCTCGTTGCTGGCCTGCAACTCTTCAATGGTCAGCTGCAGACTGTGGCGGGTAAACTGCAGTTCCTCCTCCAGGTCGTTGACCCGCTGCGACAGCAGGGGGTCACAGCTGCCGATCGTCGTCTCCACAACATCACTCCGGCCGCCCTGCAGCTCGGAAGGCTGAAAGGAGACCAGGTAGTGGGGTCGCGAGGCTTGATCATGGCTGATACAGCTGACCGACAGGTCCACCTGCTGCAACGCGTTGTCGAGGGTATACCGCTGACGCTCCATGCGAATGTCGGACTGGGTGCTGGTGGCCCGGTGCAGGGCGGTGGTCAACGCCGGCCGCAACTCTTCATGCACCAGCCGTAGCATATCCCCTTCGGCCCGCCCCTCCGGCGTCCTCAGATAGGGTGCCAGATCACCGAAGAAATGCAGAATCTGATGCTGCTCGTTCACCAGAAAGCCGGGCGGCATGTAGCGCCGCAGCAGCTGGTCGTAGTCGTGCACCAGTTGACGATCGAGAGTAATGGCGTGGCGCAGACTCTGCTGCAAGGCGCTCCCCAGCAGTGGTCGCGCCACCCAGGGCACCGTCGGCGCTCCACCGCCATGACGCTGCTGGGGATGGGGGATCTTGCGGAACAGTTTGCAGCTGGTATCCAGCGGACTGAAGGAGCTTTCCAGAGCAGCCACCCCTTCGCTGGGTCCCAGGAACAGAATGCCATCGGGATTGAGGGAAAAATAGAGGGCCGACAGGGCGCGAATCTGGGCCGTGGGCTTGAGATAGATCAGCAGATTGCGGCAGACTGCCAGATCGATCCGCGTAAAAGGAGGGTCGGCCAGCAGGTTATGGTGGGCAAACACCACGCAACGCCGCAGGGCCGGCTCGACCCGGCAGCGATCGTCGGCCTCGCAGCGCAGAAACCGGCTGCGGTACGGTTCCGGTACACTCTCCAGCAGGTCGCGTGAGTAGATACCGGTGGAGGCGGTGGTCAAGGCCCCTTTATGCACGTCGGTGGCAAAGACCTTGATCTCGCCCCTGAAGCCGACGGCTTCGGCCGCCTGATGGGCCAGCATGGCCAGTGAATAGGCCTCTTCGCCGCTGGCGCAGCCGGCGGACCAGATCCGCAGGCCGTCGACGGCCGGGCGGTCGCGCAGCAGGTCACGCAGCAGCTCTTCGAGGCGCTGGAACATGACCGGATCGCGAAAAAACTCGGTCACCCCGATCAGCAGATCATGACCCAAGGCCTCAAGTTCGTCCGGGTCGGCCGTCAGCCGTGCGGCATAGTCCGCCAGCGACGTCTCCTGACAGAACTCCATCCGCCGCAGGATACGCCGCCCGACGGTGCCTATCTTGTAGGCGGCAAAGTCTATCCCCAGGCCGTTACGTAACAGATCGATGATCGGCAGCAGTTCCTGCTGATCGGCCTGCTCGTCAGCCAGCTCGGCCTGCTGGGCATCTTCCTCCGAGAGCTGCTCCCCTGCCTGTTTCACAGTGTCATCCACGCGGTGTATCCCCCACGAACTGTTTCAGAGCGGTCACGGCAGCTTGCTCCGTGTCAGCGGCAACCCGAGCGCAGGTTAATCCCCGGCACAGATAGTACCAAATGCAGTGTAGCACACTCGAAGTCAACTGCAAGACCGCCGCCAATCAAATCCGGCCAGCCCCTGATCAACGAAAAGCTGTTGACAGCCGATGACCTTTCAGCTAGGAATCCCAACAGTTTACACACATACAAAGGAGCACGACAGACCATGAGTAAACCGCTGGTTGGCATCCTGATGGGCAGCGAAAGCGATCTGCCTGTGATGGAAAAAGGGGCCCAGGTTCTGACGGAGCTGGGAGTGCCCTGGGAGATGGATATCAGCTCAGCCCACCGCCTGCCGGAAAAAACCGCCGAATACGCCCGCACGGCCCGGGAACGGGGCCTCGAGGTGCTGATCTGCGGAGCCGGCATGGCCGCCCACCTGGCCGGTGTGGTCGCCTCCCACACCACCCTGCCGGTGATCGGGGTACCGCTCAAATCCGGTGCACTAAGTGGCGTGGATGCGCTCTACTCCACCGTGCAGATGCCCCCCGGCATCCCGGTGGCCACGGTGGCAGTGGATGGAGGCAAAAACGCCGCCTACCTGGCCTGTTCAATCCTCTCCATCAAGCGTCCCGAACTGGCCGAGAAGCTGGAACAGTTCCGGGAGCAGACCCGTCAGACCCTGCTGGCTGCGTCCCAGCAGCTGCAGACCCGGCAGGGGTAGCAAAAAAATCTGTTGACAGCCGGAATCGCTTTCGGCTAGCGTTATTTTTACTAAAGGGGAGTAGCTACCGGCCTTCAGACACGGCCGGCCCTTGACCCGTCAATACGGCCTAAAGGCCCGGGCAAGGGACGATACCAATCGACAGCAAGACCTTTACCCAACGCGCGCTTTGCATTGCGTCACGGGTAAAGGTCTTTTTTATTACTCTACCCACGTACCACAGGAGGAATAACCACCATGATGAACCATCTCAAGACCGCGATGCTGCTTTCACTGCTGACCGTACTGCTGGTGTTCATGGGCGGCGCCATCGGCGGCCAAGGCGGCATGCTGATCGCCTTTGTGATGGCGGCCGTGATGAACTTCGGCTCCTACTGGTTCTCGGACAAGATCGTACTGCGGATGTACGGCGCCCAGGAGATCACCCGCAACGAAAACCCGGCCTTTTACGGCATGGTGGAGCGTCTGGCCCAACGGGCCGGGCTGCCGATGCCCAAGGTCTACATCATACCGGACCAGTCGCCCAACGCCTTTGCCACCGGCCGCAACCCGCAGCATGCCGCCGTGGCTGCCACCGTAGGGATCATGCGGATTCTGACCCCGGAAGAGCTGGAAGGGGTCATGGCCCACGAACTGGGCCACGTCAAAAACCGCGACATCCTGATCTCCACCATTGCCGCCACCTTTGCCGGCGCCATCTCCATGATCGGCAGCATGCTGCAGTGGGGCGCCATGCTGGGTGCCGGCCGCAGCGACGACGAAGAGGGAGGCGGCATCGGCGGCCTGGTGGGCTCGCTGGTCATGGCGATCATCGCCCCGCTGGCAGCCATGCTGATCCAGATGGCGGTCTCCCGCTCCCGCGAGTACCTGGCCGACGCCACCGGCGCCCTGATCTGCGGCAGGCCACAATCCCTGGCCAATGCCCTGGCCAAGCTGCAGAACGCTTCGCGCATGATCCCGATGCAGGAGGCCCGACCGGCCACTGCCCATATGTTTATCGTCAACCCGCTGACCGGCGGCGGCCTGATGTCGCTGTTCTCGACCCACCCGCCGATGGAAGAGCGGATCGCCCGGCTGCAGGCCATGCGCTAAACACCTGATCACCACAGAATCATCTACAAGGAGCCATACACTTATGAAAGCAGTACGCTATCTACTCCTGGGCACCCTGCTGTCCGGCCTGCTGTCCGGCTGCGGCTATAACACCATGCAGGCCAACGAAGAGGCGGTGATTGCCGCCTGGGGTGATGTTGAATCGGCCTATCAGCGCCGTAACGACCTGATTCCCAACCTGGTGGAGACCGTCAAAGGCTATGCCCGGCATGAGGCCGATACCCTGAAAGCGGTTACCGAGGCCCGCGCCAGCGTGGTCGGCATGAAGGTGGGCAAGGCGCTGATCAGCGATCCGCAGGCCATGGCCAGATTTCAGCAGACCCAGGGGCAGCTGTCCGGTGCCCTGTCGCGCCTGATGGTGGTGGCGGAAAGGTACCCCGACCTGAAGGCCAACCAGAACTTTCTGGATCTGCAAAGACAGTTGGAAGGGACCGAGAACCGGATCAATGTGGCCCGCCAGCAGTACAACAGCGCGGTGCAGGTCTTTAACACCAGTATCCGCACCTTCCCCAACAGCATGACCAACTCGCTGTTGCTGCATCTGCAGCGCAAAGAGCCGTTCAAAGCTGAAGAAGGCGCCAGGACCGCCCCCAAGGTGAAGTTCTGATGACCGCCACCCACGGCCTCTGGCTGGCCTTCGGTCTGCTGATGCTGGTGATGCTGGTGGTGGACCTGGGCTTGAACCGCAAGAGCCACACGGTCGGCTTTAAGGAAGCGGCCGGCTGGAGTCTGCTCTGGCTGGCCCTGGCGCTGCTGTTCGATCTGGGTATCTGGTGGACCATGGGCTCCCAAAAGGCGCTGGAGTTCATGACCGGCTACCTGATCGAACAGTCCCTGTCGGTGGATAACCTGTTCGTGTTCATCATGATCTTCACGGTGTTTGGCGTGCGGGGCGAACTGCAGGCCCGGGTGCTGAAATGGGGCATCCTGGGTGCGATTGTGCTGCGGCTGGTGTTCATCTTTGTCGGCACGGCGCTGTTCAAAGAGTTCCAGTGGCTGTTCTACGTGTTCGGCGCAATCCTGCTGTACACCGCCTGGAAGATGGCCTTTGGCGGCGATGAGGAGATGGAGCCGGATAAAAATCCGCTGGTGCGACTGACCCGCCGGATCGTGCCGATGACCAAGCGGATCCGGGGCGACTGGTTCTTCACCCGGCGGCTGGGGATGCTGGTGGCCAGCCCGCTGTTTATGGTGTTGCTGGTGATTGAGAGCAGCGATCTGGTATTTGCCATGGACTCGATCCCGGCTATCTTTGCCATCACCCTGGATCCGTTCATTGTGATCACCTCAAACCTGTTCGCCATCATGGGCCTGCGGTCGCTATTCTTTCTGCTGTCGAATCTGATGGGGATGTTTGCCTGGCTGAAATACGGCATCTCGCTGATCCTGGCCTTTGTGGGCGCCAAGATGATCCTGATGATGTCCGGCATCCATATCCCGATCGCGGTATCCCTGGCGGTGATCGCCACCACCCTGGCCGCCTCGGTGGTGCTGTCGCTGCTGTTTTGCAAAACCAGGGACGATGAAGTCCTGGAAACCCTCTAGAAAGGAACATGCCATTCATGCCGAACAAGAACAAAAACAACAAGTCTGCCCTGCATCTGCGTAATATCATCTCCTTCCGGGTCAGCGACCAGGAACTGAACCTGCTGGAGCAACTGCGGGGCGACCGCAACACCAAACTGTCCAGCGTGCTGCGCCAACTGCTCAAGCTGGTGATCGACAGCCAACCGGCCCCAACTCGGCGTCGCACCTATAGCGCCGAGCGCAGCCTGAAGAGCGTGACCGCATGACACGGCACTGGCTGTTGCTGGCTCTTGCGGCCCTCTCTGTACTGCCAATGGCGGTGCAGATGATAAAGGCCGGTTGACAGCCGGCAAACTAATTGTGTATCGTTTCAGTATGCAATCTCGTCGTCGCCATAGCCGGCTAGGCACCATCCTGCTACTGCTGGCCCTGTTGAGCGTCCTGCTGGCTCCGGTTGCTGCGGTCTGCCACACTGGCCAGACCGCAGCGCCGACGACCATGGCCGATCAGCAGCAAGGTGGCTGCGACGACTGCGATGATCGCCAGAGCCAGCCTGATGACGATGGCTGCTGCAGTTCTTCGGCCTGTTCCTGCGCCTGCCATGCCCCCCTCTTGACCAGACTGCAGCTCCCCCCGCTGCCGCTGGCTGGCTATACCACCACCCCGGAGCCCGATTACCGCCTGCCAACCGTCTATCTGACCATCTTTGTCCCTCCCCAGAACAGCTCCTTGTGTTGACACCCGGCGGGGGCAGAGCACCAGCGCCCCCCACGTCTACACCCTGCGCACTGCGTAGCTGACTGCACCTGCCCACAGGTGCAAGGAGACTCATACCATGCATAGCACTGCTCGCGACATCCCGACCAAGGTCTGGGATGCCCTGGCTTCACTGCGCCTGACCATGTTTGTGCTGATCGCTCTGGCCCTGGTGTCGATCATCGGCACCATCATCCCCCAGGGCAACCTGGACCCCCAATATATCGCCGCCATCGGCGGCCAACAGGGCAACCGTTACAAGCTTTACTCGCTGCTCGGTTTTTTCAATATGTACCACTCCTGGTGGTTCCTGGGACTCTTGGGGCTGTTATCGGCCAATGTGCTGGCCTGCTCCTTGAAGCGGCTGCCCCAGGTCTGGCGGACCGCCTTCCGTCCCGAGCCGCTGTTGACGGAAGCGCAACAACGCAGCGCCGTCTGCTGCCAGACCCTGCCGCCGGGAAGCGGCAGCGATCGTGACCGCCTGACCAAACTGCTGGCCGCAAAGCTGGGCCGCCCGATCATCACCGAACAGGATGGCCAGACCCACCTGTTTGCCCAACGCCGTCCCTGGGCCCGACTGGCGGCCTATCTGGTGCACTTCAGCATCATCCTGATCTTCATCGGCGCCATCATCGGCAGCCTGTTCGGCTTCAAAGGATTCGTCACTATCCCGGAAGGCGGCACCGTCAACAGCTTTACCGATCGTAAAGGGGTGGAGCGCCCACTGGGTTTCGAGATCCGCTGCGACCAATTCACGGTCAGCTACTATCCGGCACAGGACGGTCACAACCCGATGCCCAAAGAGTACAAGAGCATCCTGACCCTGACTGAAAACGGACAGGAGGTTCCCGGCTACAAGCATGTCCGGCTGATCGTCAACGAACCGCTCAGCTACCGGGGTATCACCTTCTACCAATCCAGCTACGGCACCACCGGCACACATACCTTCCGGGTGGCTGACGCCAAAAGCGGTCAGGAACAGACCATCACGGTGAGCAGCGAAGAGTCGATTACCCTGCCGGACGGCAGCAGCATGCATGTGCTGGAAGCGGTGCAGGACGTATCACCCTTCGTTCCCGGCAAGAACGGCCCGGCAGCCCAGCTGGACATCCATCCGGCCAATGGCGGTCCGACCATCACCCTGCTCAGCTATGCCAACCACCCTGCAGAAAACCGGGCCGAGGCGGCCAAGGCCGGCGTTCCGGTGCTGACCTATCAGGGGGGTGTCGAGCGGCCCTACACCGGCCTGCAGGTTAACAAGGACCCCGGCGTCTGGGTGGTCTGGACCGGTTGCCTGTTACTCTGCCTGGCCCTGTACGTGGCCTTCTTCCTGCCCCACCAACGGGTCTGGGTACGGATCGAGGACCACCAACTGACCATCGCCGGCCACACCACCCGCGGCCAGGAATCGTTCCGCCAGTGGTTTAACGCCCTGGCCGAATCGCTTCGTACCAACGCCTCACAGGGGGACAACCAATGACCAGCGGATCACTGTTCAACCTCACCACCATTTTTTACATGGCCTCCACCCTGGCCTTCTTCATCTACCTGGCCGGCCGCAACAACAAGGTCGGTCTGTCCGGCTCGGTGCTGGCCTGGATCGGCTTCGCCATCCAGACTGTGGCCATCGGCCTGCGCTGGAAGGAATCCTACGACATCGGCCTGGGCCACGCCCCCCTGTCCAACCTCTACGAATCGGTGGTCTTCTTTGCCTGGAGTATCGTGCTGGTCTTCGGCATCATCGACGCCAAGTACAAATACCGGGTGATCGGCGCCTTTGTGATGCCCTTTGCCCTCTTAGGTATGACCTGGGCCCAGCTCTACCTGCCGGCCGACATCAATCCCCTGATGCCGGCCCTGCAGAGCAACTGGCTGACCTACCACGTGATCACCTGCTTCCTGGGCTACGCCGCCTTTGCCGTGGCCTGCGGGGTCTCGATCATGTACCTGATCAAGGTGAAAAGCGAAGAGAAGGCGACTGATGCTGCCGGCGGTATCCTCTCTCTCTTCCCGCCCACCAAGGTACTGGACGACCTGAATTACAAGGCGATCATGGTGGGTTTTCCGCTGTTGACCTTAGGCATCATCACCGGGGCGGCCTGGGCCAACTACGCCTGGGGCACCTACTGGAGCTGGGACCCCAAAGAGACCTGGTCGCTGATCGTCTGGTTCGTCTACGCCGCCTTCCTGCATGCCCGTTTCACCAAGGGCTGGGTGGGCAAGCGGGCTGCCTGGCTGTCGATTATCGGCTTTGTGGCCACCATCTTCTGCTACCTGGGGGTGAACCTGTTTTTATCAGGTTTACACAGTTACGGAGGGCTCTAAGCCATGCATCGACTGCTCATACTGATACTATTCGCTTCGTTGACACTGATGGCCGGCTGCACCAGCAATACCCACAAACAGCTGGAGCCCCAGGGCAGCGTGGTGCAGATCCCGCTGGCCGAACTGCAGCCGCTGCAGGCCAGCTTTTACAAAATCACCCTGGATGGCACGGAGATCCGCTTCTTTGCGGTGAAGGGCAGCGACGGGCGGGTACGCACCGCCCTGGATGCCTGCGACGTCTGCTACAAGGAGCGCAAAGGCTATCAGCAACAGGGGGACGTGATGCTTTGCCGCAACTGCAATCTGACCTTCCCGATCGACCGGATCGGGCCGTCCTTCGTGGGGGGCTGCAACCACCCCCTGCCGTCGCGGGTCGAGGGCGACCAGCTACTGGTCGCGGTTGAACAGCTGCAGAGCGGCACACGGTTCTTCCCATGAAGCCCTACCATATCGCCCTGAAAAACCTGAGCCGCCGCCCGGCACGGATGTTCTTCCTGACCGTGGCGCTGGCGGTGGGATTGGCCGCGTTGGTGGTGTTGGTGGTGGCGCTGGTCAGCCTGCTGGCGGCCTGGTACCAGACCTGGCGGGCGGGGAAGATGGACCCGGCCGATGCCTTGAGGAGTTTGTGATCGGGATGGCGCAACAGCCTGCCTTCCGTTCAGAACTCGCACTTCTGCTGCACTAGGCTCATTCCGCTGCCGTCGCTGAACTCGCCCTGCGGGCTTAAACAGCAGCGACGGCTACGCTGCATTTCGCCAAGTGCACCAACGAAGCGCTCCAATTCACTACCGGCGAGCTGTCACGCCAAAGGAAATAGCATGATAACCGTAACCAATCTGACGAAAAACTATCCTCCGGCGAAGATGCCGTAGCTGCCCTGCGGGGCGTTGACCTGACCGTGGCATCTGGTGAGTTTGTCTGCATCATGGGACAGTCCGGTTCCGGCAAAAGCACCCTGCTGACCATCCTGGGAGGAATGTGTCACCCGACCGAAGGAACAGTGGAGGTGGACGGCACCCCGCTCTACGAGCTGAACGACGACGGCCTGGCCGACTTTCGGGCCCGGCATTTAGGCTTTGTGTTCCAGTCCTTCCACCTGGCGCCCTACCTGACCACCCTGGAAAACGTAATGCTGCCGCTGGCACCCCTACCGCTGACTGCAACGGCTGAATCTTCTGCGTTCCAAGACCGTGGTTGCAGAAACGTTGCTGACGATTGCCCGAGAACGTTTCGCAGCCGGTGACCTGCCTGAATTTGAGGTGCAGCTGGCGCAACTTGAACTGCACCGGCAGACCCTGAGCCAAACCGAACGGCAGGCAGCCCTGCTGAGTACTCGCCATTCCTGCCGGCCTTCAACGAAGGGGCGTTGACGGTGATGATCGTCACCGGCCCCGACACCTCCCTGGAGCGGTCCTCCGAGATCGCCACAAAGATAGAGGCGTTGATGTTGACCCACCCGGCGGTAACAGGTTACGCCCGGTGACCATGACCGCCCTGGCAGCCGGCCTGGAACCGGGCCGCACCGCGTAACTTCCATCAACAGAGTAGCCGGTTAAAATCGGCCAGCAGCCGGATGGTCAGCGGACCATTGCCGAAGCTGTCACCATCCAGCTGCACCGCCTTGGTGCCCGAGATGGTCAACTGCCCCGATGACATCTGCCACGCTGGTTCTACCGGAGGATGTCCTGCCAGCACCAGCGGCAGGGCGGCCCGAAAGAAGCTGCGACGGGTGGGAAACTGAAACGGCAGCACCGCCAGCTGTGGCGCAAAGATCTCCGCCCCGGGGGCCAGCCGGTAGGGGCCGCCGTAGTGACAGGCATTGGTGATGATGGCCGAATGGCAATCGATACTGCGCTGCCCGTCGCTGACGGTCAGCAGGCCACGATCCCAATCCCGCAGTTGCCGCAGCCCGGACAGCAGATAGGCCAGCTTGCCCAGCCGGGCCTTTTCCTCCGGCCGCACCCCGGCCACCGCCGCGGCATCCAGACCGATGCCGGCCATCAGCAGGAATCGCCGGGTTCTGTTTGCCGAAGTCGCCTCACCCACCGAAAACAGCCGCTGCCGCCCGCGTGCAATTCGCTGAAGCGCAGCATCGATGGAGCGGATGCCCAGCTCCCAGGCCAGCACATTGGCGGTGCCCAGCGGGATCACCCCTAACGTTGCCCCCTGGGGGGTCATACCGTTGATCACGCTGTTGATGGTGCCATCCCCCCCCACCGCAATGATCAACGGCGGCCGGGCGGGATTGCACAGGCCGCGCACCGCATCGATCGCCGCGGTCTCACTGTCCGGCAGCACTACCTCGGTCGAAAACCCGGCAGCCCGCAGGCCGTTCAGAATCCTGTCGACGCGTGACTTGGCATAGCTGCCCGAGGCGGGATTGAAGACAACATGGGCGGTCTGCGGCATACCGTCCTCCTTTGAGGCCGCACAATAGTGCTGCTGCTTTAACTCTGTCAAGTCAGATAGCTTTTACTTGTACTCAAACCGCAGCGGTGTATAGTTTTAGCCGCAACCAATCGAACCGGGACTAAAACGATGCGCATTTTGATTGTGGAAGACGAGATCAAGGCTGCCGGCTACCTCAAAAAGGGACTTAGCGAGCACGGCTTCAGCGTCGACATCGCCACCACCTGCGAAGACGGCCTGCACCAGGCCCGCACCGAAGGCTACGACCTGATCATTCTGGACGTGATGCTGCCCGACCGCCAGGGTTGGAGTGTGGTGCAGGAACTGCGGGCCGAGGGCTACGACCTGCCGATACTGTTTCTCTCGGCCCGTGACGCAGTCCACGACAGGGTCTACGGCCTCGAACTGGGTGCCGATGACTATCTGGTCAAGCCGTTCGCCTTTTCAGAACTGCTGGCCCGGATCAGAACCCTGCTGCGCCGTCAGCCGCAACGCCAGCCCGACCAGCTGCAGGTCAACGACCTGGAACTGGACCTGCTGCGTCACAAGGCCCGCCGAGGCGGCAGCAGCCTCGACCTGACCGCCAAGGAATTCCAGCTGTTGGCTCTGCTGCTGCGCCGGAGTGGTGAGGTCTTAAGCCGCACCTTTATCTCGGAGCAGGTCTGGGGGATCAACTTCGACAGCGATACCAACATCGTTGACGTGGCCATCCGCCGGCTGCGCAAGAAGGTGGATGATCCGTTCCCCAACAAGCTGATCCATACCATTCGCGGGGTGGGCTATGTGCTCGAAGAACGCCACTGACTCCTCCAGCTCCATCGCCACCCGCCTGACCGTGCTGTACACGATCAGCATGCTGGCCATCCTGGCCAGTGTGATCGGCTTTCTGCTGCACACCATGGTGGCCGACCTGGAGTTCGAAGACAACGATTTCCTGATCGAACGGATCAGCAGCATCCGGTCCGTGATCAGCCGCTATCCCCATAACCTCGGGTACCTCAAAGAACACCTGATGCCACGGGACCCCAGCCAGCGCGTCCGTTATCTGGTACGCCTCCAGGATGCATCCGGCCGCACTGTCCTGGAGTCACCCACCATGACTTCACTGCCGCCACTGCTGTTTCCGCCCCCGGTTCTCAGCGACCAGCCGGTTGGTACCGCTAAAAAACACAAGACCGGCGATGGGCGCTACTATCTGCTGAACGCAGCCTGGGCCGCCGCAGGCGGCGACCCCCAGTTTCGCCTGCTGCAGGTAGCCCTGGACGTAACCGAGGAAGAGGCCCTGATGGCCAACTACCGCCTGAAGATGGGTATCGCCCTTGTGGCGGGGCTCTGCCTGGCAGGTGGCCTGGCCTTTATCATCAGCCGCCGGGAGCTGCGACCACTGCGCGCAATGGCAGCGCAGATCGCGCAGATCACCGCCAGTGACCTGCATCAGCGGGTCGGCAGTCGACGCTGGCCAAATGAGTTCGCCCCGCTGACCGGCGCGCTGGACAGCATGCTCGGGCAGCTGGAACAATCCTTTGAGCGGCTGAGCTCCTTTTCCGCCAACCTGGCCCACGAACTGCGCACACCGCTCAACAATCTACGGGTGGAATCGGAGGTGGCCCTTTCCCGCCCCCGCAGCGCCGACGACTACCGCCAGACCATCGAATCCAGCGTCGAGGAATATGAACGGCTCTCCCGCATGATCGGCGACATCCTGTTCCTGGCCCGGCCGGAACAAGGGGTTGAACTGCACAACCTGAATGCCCGGACCGAACTGGATCGCCTGGCCGACTACTACCGCACCCTTGCTGATGACCGTGACATCAGCCTGACCGTTGACGGCACCGGCACCATCGCTGCCGACCCGCGTCTGTTCCAGCGCGCCGTGGGCAACCTGCTGGCCAACGCCCTGCAGTACACCCCCCGCGGCGGAGCGGTGACCGTCAGCATCCAGCCCGGCACTGCAGGCGAAGCAACCATCGTTGTCAAGGACAACGGCACCGGCATCCCCGATGACGAGCTGCCGCTGGTATTCGACCGCTTCTACCGCAGCGCCCAGGCACGACAACTGCACCGCGACGGCAGCGGCCTTGGCCTGGCCATTGTCCGCTCGATCATGGAGCTCCATGGCGGCTCGGTTACCCTGTCCAGCGTCCAGGGACAAGGCACCGCCGTCACGCTGCACTTCCCTCCAAACTAACTGCCTCCTTGAGCCGGATGACAAAATTGTCATCGTAGCGTCATCCTGCTGCAAGTAGCGAAGCGCTAGTCTGCCATACATCGGACCCACCTTGCCCCCACAGCCGGCAGGAGGGTTACACCTCTTTTGGCAGGCGGCACTGGATGACCTCTCTTAAAAGCCTTTCAACACGCCCTCTCACCGTGCAGATGATCGTACTGGCGTCTGCGCTCTTTATGACCGCCTTCATGAACCTGTCCTTTTTCAGGCATCTGCTGCAGACCTACGGCAGCTCGCCGGACGCGTTGTTCAAGATTGTCACCGTTGCCGTGGTGCTGACCACGTTAAGCTACACGGCACTCTGCCTTGCAAGCTTTTCGCGGACCGTCAAACCGCTGCTGATACTGGTGTTGCTGCTCTCTTCACAGGCCGCCTACTTCATGGACACCTACGATGTCGTCATCGACGCCAACATGATCCAAAACGCTGTCGAAACTAACCTGGCAGAGGTGCGCGATCTGCTCAACCTGAAGCAGTTCACCTATCTGGCCCTGCTCGGCATCGCACCATCACTACTGGTGTACCATGTGCCGATCCAGCCCCAGACAACCCGAAAGCTATGGCTCGACAAAGGCATGACCATCGGCATTGCCGTGGGATTATCGATCCTGCTGATGCTGGGCTTAAGCAAGTTCTACACCTCCGCCCTGCGTGAGCACAAAGCTCTCCGTTTTTACAGTAACCCCACCTACTACCTCTATGCTGTCGGAGATTACTTAGCCTCTCACACCTTCAAACCCGGCACAACACTACAAGCGATCGGCACGGATGTACGCCAGGCACGCCAAAGCAGCGGCCGCAGGCTGGTGATTGTCGTCGTCGGCGAGGCTGCCCGCTGGGATCATCTCTCGCTGAACGGCTATGCCCGCGAGACCACCCCCTTGCTGAAGCAGGAACAGGTCATCAACCTGCCCAACATGAGCTCATGCGGCACCGAGACCGCCGTCTCGGTGCCCTGCATGTTTTCGATGTTTGGCCGGACCGACTATACAAAGGACAAGGCCCGGCACACTGAAAACGTGCTCGACGTCCTCCAGCGCGCCGGGGTATCTGTGCTGTGGCGCGACAACAACTCCGGCTCCAAGGGGGTGGCGGACCGTGTGCCCTACCAGGATTTCAGATCCAGCACCGTCAATCCGGTCTGCCGGGATGGAGAATGCCGGGACGTAGGGATGCTGGCGGGGTTGGAAGACTACATCGCCCGGCATCCCAGCGGCGACATCCTGATCGTACTCCACCAGATGGGCAACCACGGGCCTGCCTATTACAAGCGCTATCCGCAGGAGTTTGAGGCCTTCACCCCGGTCTGCCGCAGCAACCAGCTCGACCAGTGTTCCCAGGCCTCCATCATCAACGGCTACGACAACGCCCTGCTGTATACCGACTACTTCCTGGCGCAGGTGATCGGCTTTCTTAAACAGCGGGACGACACCTTTCAGACCGCACTGCTGTACCTGAGCGACCACGGCGAATCGTTGGGTGAACTGGGGCTCTACCTGCACGGTTTTCCCTATCGCATCGCGCCTGAGGCCCAGACCCACGTCGCAGCCCTGGCCTGGTTCGGCAAGCAGTTCCCGGTCGACAGGGCCGGTTTGCAACAACGCGCCGCCGACAGCTACTCCCATGACTATCTGTTTCACACCCTGCTGGGCATGTTTGACGCCCAGACCGATATCTATCAGGCCGAACTCGACCTGTTGCGAAACCTTTTGCAGAACAGCTAGATGACAAAAATGTCATCCGGCTGTCATGCTTCGGCAAGGCACACCACGGCATAATGGCGACTGTTGCATCATGATCGCCCCAAGGAGCCGCTACATGCCTGATCGCCGTCTGGGACTGGTACCACTGGTTTCGCTCACCTTTTTGCTGGTCATGTTCGCCATCCGCCTGCTGCTGTGGGTCATGACCCCGGCCGAGGCCGCTCTGACCCTGCCGCTAATGGCCAAGGCCGCCGCCGTAGGGCTGCTCTTCGACCTGGCCACCTTAAGCTACGGCCTGCTGCCGGTGGCGCTGTACCTGCTGCTGGCGCCGCGCCGCCTGGTTGCGGCCCGCTGGCACGACTGGCTGGTGCTCTGCCTGTTTTTCGCCTTTGCCTGCGTGCTGTTGTTTGATGTTGCCGCCGAATATTTCTTCTTCGACGAGTTCGGCACCCGCTTCAACTTCATCGCCGTCGATTACCTGATCTACACCACCGAGGTGATCGGCAACATCCGCGAATCCTATCCCCTGGCCCCGATCTTTGCCGCCATCGGCAGCGGGGCGCTGCTGGCCACCCGGCTGCTGCGCAACCGTATCCAGCAGGCCGCCGGCATCACCTTTGGCGGCCGTTTCCGCCGCACCGGCCTGCTCCTGCTCGTGCCGGCACTGGTGGCACTGGTCGGCGTCAATGTGGCTCAAACCGCCATATCCACCAACAACTACGCCAACGAACTGGCCGGCAACGGCATCTACAACCTGGTGGCGGCCTTCCGCAACAATGAGCTGAGCTTTTCCCGCTTCTACCGCACCGCCCCCCAGGATCAGGTGCTGGCACAGCTGCGCACGCTGGTGGCCGAGCGCAACAACCGTTTTGTGGCGCCGGCCGGTCCGCGTTTCACCCGCCAGATCACCGCCGAAGGACCTGAGCGCCGTCTTAACCTGATCGTGGTGGTGGAGGAGAGTTTAAGTGCCGGCTTCCTCGGCAGCTACGGCAACCAGGAGGGTCTGACCCCCAACCTGGACCGGCTGGCCGCCCAATCGCTGCGCTTCACCAACCTGTACGCCACCGGCACCCGCACCGTGCGGGGCCTGGAGGCGCTGACCCTCTCCATCCCGCCCCTGCCCGGCACCTCAATCGTCAAACGCCCCAACAACGGGGGTTTCCGTTCCTGGGGCGAGATCATGGCCGCCAAGGGCTATGATAACAAGTACATCTATGCCGGCTATGGCTATTTCGACAACATGAACGCCTTTTTCAGCGGCAACGGTTTTCAGGTGGTGGACCGGGCCGACTTTGCCAAGGACGAGATCGACTTTGCCAACGTCTGGGGGGTCAGTGATGAAGACCTGTTCCGCAAGGTGATCCGCGAGGCCGACGCCTCTTATGCCGCCGGCAGGCCGTTCTTCTCGATGGTCATGACCACCTCCAACCATCGCCCCTACACCTATCCAGCCGGACGGATCGACATCCCCAGCAAGACCGGCCGCAAGGGGGGTGTGAAGTATGCCGACTACGCCATCGGCCGGTTCCTGGCAGAGGCCCGCCAGGAGCCGTGGTTCAAGGACACCCTGTTTGTCTTTGTGGCCGACCACTGCGCCTCCAGCGCCGGCAAAACCGGCATCCCGGTCAAGAAGTACGAAATACCGCTTTTGGTCTATGCGCCGCAGCATATCAAGCCCGGCATTGTGGACCGCCTGATGAGCCAGATCGACGTAGCCCCCACTATCCTGGGGCTGCTGAACCAGAGTTACGACAGCGACTTTCTGGGACGCGACATTCTCAAGGCAGATCATGCGGCGCCGCGGGCCTTCATCTCCACCTACCAGAAGCTGGGCTACCTGACCGAGGACCGGCTGCTGGTGCTGGAACCGCAGAAGCAGGTCAGCCAGTACCGCCTGGACCGCACAAGCGGCGAAACCGCAGCGATACCCATTGATCAGGGTCTGCTGAACGAGATGCTGGCCTACTACCAGGGGGCCGACTACCTCTACCAGCACCGGCTGAACCGTATCCGCTAGGGCACTGCCCACAGAAAAGCGGTGGCGGGCAGTTTGCCCGACCACCGCATTTTTCAAAAAACATCACTGAAACCTACTCCTTGAACACCTCGGCCGAGAAGATGTAGAGCTCGCATTCCTTTTGCCAGGCATTTTCAGGCAGACCCGCCTTGAGGCAGGTGTGCCGCAGGAAGGCCTCCCGATCCCAGCCGTATTCGGTGGCCACCTGGGGCAGCAGCACACCGTGAGCGGGCCCTTTGATCAGATAAATGCCGTGGGTGCCCACCTTGATCTCTTCCACCGACTGAATCTGCCTGAGCGGCGAGAGCACCGAAATTTCGAGTTGGAAGTCGGCCAGGTCGGCCGGTTTCATCGGGTAAAACCGGGGGTCGCGGGTGGCGGCGGAGACGGCCATCTCCTGTACGGTCTGCCAGAGGGGGCGGCTGGCCACAAAACTGCCGATGCAGCCCCGTAACTGTCCCTGCTGTTTGATGGTCACAAAACAGCCCGACTGGCTCTCCAACCCCTTGCTGGGCTTAGTCACCTCCGGCAGCGGCTTGCCACCCACCCGGGCGTTGATGGTGGCCCTGGCCAGGGCCAGCAGTGCGGACTTTTCCTTGGCTGTCATGACAGGATTCCTCCTTTGACAAAGCCGATAGCGCCGTGATCTGCAGGCGGCTAAGCGTAGTTTTTGCGACGGAACAGACCGGTGCTGATGCTGACCACCCGGTCCAGAAACAGCATGCCGTCCAGATGGTCCACCTCATGCTGGATCGCCACCGCCTCGAAACCGCTGGCCGCAATCTCCTGCTGCTGGCCACTCAGCCCATCCAGAAAACGGACCGTGATCTCGGTGGCCCGCTCCACATCGCCGGTGTAGTCCGGCACGCTCATACAGCCCTCCCGCATCACCGCTGCGCCGCTTCGGGAGATAATCTCCGGGTTAACCATGCAGAGCAGGCCGTGGTTGTTGTCCTTGCCATGGCGGCTCTTGGAGACATCCACCACGCAAACCCGCAAACCGGCGCCGATCTGGGGTGCCGCCACCCCCACCGAGCCGGGACCGGCCCGCATGGTGTCGATCAGATCCTGTATCAAGGCCGTGATCGCATCATCCAGCCGGGGAACCGGGTGGGCCATTTTTTTCAGCAACGGATGGGGGTATTTCAGGATCGGCTGCACCGCCATCTACAGCTCCACCGGGGTCACGATCCGGATACCGATCTCAACCTTGAGTTCGGCTCGCAGGCTAGCCAAAAGCTGTTCCACATCTTCCGGGTCGATACCTTCCGGCAGGGTGGCCTCCAGGAGCATCACGTAGACCGGCTGTTCCTCACTGCCCACCAGCTTGGTGTTCAGGTCGAGGATGTTGATCTGGCGGGCTGCCAGGGCGCTGGTAACACGGTAGACGATGCCCGGCTGATCGGCGCCGTAGACCGTGATCTGGCAGATCTCACCCGAAGGTGTGCGGCGCTGTTCCTCCCCCTGGTGCAGGTGGCGGATCGAGAGGGTCATGCCCAGGCGGTCGCAGGCCGGTTTCAGCTCCTCGGCCAGCTGGGTCTTGGTGAATGGCCTGGGGTGGGAGATGATCAGGATCATGGCAAACTCGCCGCCCAGCATGGCGCAGCTGGAGTCGGCGATGTTGCACCCCAGGCGGTAGAGGGATTCACTGATGCCGGCCACGATGCCGGGGCGGTCGGGACCGACAACGGAAACGGCGTAGTAGCTGCGTTCTTGGCTGGGGGTCATGGCAGGCTCCCTGTGTATACAGTTGATCGGCAATGGGTACCACTAATCGGCGCTGTTCTGCAACGGTTTTTGGCGTGGCGATTGACAAACCGCCAGCCCGCTCATTACACTGTCATAACCCATGAACAAACACGAACTCAAAAAGCGACTGACCGCCATCCTGGCACTGGACAGCCACCCCGCCCATATCTCTGCCGGATTTGCCGTGGGCGTCTTCATCAGCATCACCCCCTTTTTCGGGATCCACACCCCGCTGGCCTTAGCCGCGGCCTTCCTGTTCCGGCTCAACAAACTGACCACCATCTCCGGGGCCTGGGTCAACACGCCGTTGACGGTGGTGCCGATGCTGGCTGCCAGTTACAAGCTGGGGGAATATCTGCTGGGCGCTGAACCCCGCCCCTTCACCCTGACCGAACTCTCCTGGACCGCCCTGAAACCCTATGCCGAAGCGGTGCTGCTGGGTAGCTCACTGCTCGGCCTGGTTGCCGCCCTGATCTCCTACGCCCTCTGCTACTGGCTGGTGCTGCGCTTCCGGCGCAAGGATCCCGGTCTGGCCGAACTGACCCGTGAATCGATCGAGGCCGGCGAAGACCTGGAGCAGGCCCAGGCACAGCTGGACCAGAAACAGCCATGACCAGGGCACGGGTGATCGAAAAAGTCCGCAAGCTGCTGGCGCTGTCCAGCAGCAGCAACCAGCACGAGGCCGCCCTGGCCGCTGCCCATGCCCAACGGCTGCTGGCCGAACACAATCTGGCCATGTCGGAGCTGGAGGTGCGTGAGGAGGGGGCCGGCGAGGCAGCAATCGAGGTGGCCAAAACCGTGCCCAAGTGGCTCTCGGCGCTGTTCGCCACGGTGGCCAACGGCTTCGACTGCTTCCCGATCGTCACCACCACCGACAACGGCAGCCGCCTGCGCTTTATCGGCGTGGGGGAAGACCCGGCCGTGGCCTGCTGTACGCTGCAGTTTCTGATGCAGGAGCTGCGGCGGCTGGCCACAGCCTACCTGCGCGCCGGCGAGGCGGCCCAGGGACGTCTGTCGGCCACTGATCGCAAACGGGTACGCAGCTCGTACCTGCTGGGGGGAGCTCAGGGGGTACGCCAGGCCCTGGCGGCCCAGAAGGCCCAGACCCCCACCACCAGCACCGCCCTGGTGCCGGTCAAGGACGCCCTGATCAAACAGTACCGCGAACAACAGGTCGGCGCCATCAGGATGCAGCGCACCCGCCGTTCCACCGTGCTGGCTGCGGCCTTTCAGCAAGGCAAGACCGACGGCGCTGCCCTGCAGATCCGCCCCGAAGCGGGTACTAACGTAGAACCGCTGCTACCGGGACTGTAGCAACGCAACGACAAAACGTCATGAGGACGGCCGGATACCAGGCGCACGGCACACAGTGACCGAGACCTACCGCCACAGGTAGGCGAAGGAGCGAGTACCGCGCAACGCCGTAGACGGCCGCCACAGTAGTTTTCCAATCAGCTGTTCTTGACCATCACACTCTCCAGAATGTTGGCCACCTCCTCACACTTGTCAGTGGCGGTTTCCAGAGTCTCGTAGATCTCCTTCCACTTCAGCAACGAAATCGGATCCTTCTCTTCATCGAACAGGCGGCCGATCGCCTCTCGCGAGACACGGTCGGCCTCATTCTCGATGGCATTGATCTCCACACAGTGTGCGTATATCTGCTCGTGGGATTTGCTGCTCAGCTTATCAACCGCCTTGTCCACCGACTGGCAGCCCTGCAGGATCAGGAAGGCCAGCGTCTTGGCCTCCGGCGTGGCACACTCCACGTTGTACATCACGAACCGTTGGGCCGAGGCGTCGATCAGGTCGAGGATATCATCCAGCTTGGAGGCCAGGGCATAGACATCCTCACGATCCATCGGGGTGATGAAGGTCTTGTTGAGCCGCTGGATGATGCTGTGGGTGATGGCATCGCCTTTGTGCTCAATATCCTTGATCCGGCGCTGACTTTCGTGAGGATCGGCGAAGGTGTCCAGCATATCCTTCAGCAGGACCGCACCTTCGATAATATTGGCGGTCATATCTTTGTAGAGCTTGAAAAACCGTTCCTCTTTAGGGATCAGGCCAAACATTGGGCACTCCTCCATCTCTGTCGATGCCCCACACGGGGGGCTGCTGCAAAAGCGTCTGTTTATACCATAGCATCCCGGCACTGCCCACTGTAATTTCGCCCGGCGTGCCGATCGACGGCCCCTGTTGTTTGCAATCAGAACGGCTTTAGGCTAAGCTGGCGACTCGTTTTCACCCTGACACCGGAGTACGGTATGAATCTGCTGCACGCCGCCCTGCTGGGACTGATCCAGGGCACCACCGAGGTGCTGCCGATCAGCAGCTCGGCCCACCTGATCCTGGTACCACGCCTGCTGGGCTGGCCCCCGTCGGGGCTCACCTTTGACGTGGCCCTGCATTTCGGCACCCTCGTGGCCCTGTTTGCCTATTTTCGACGCGACCTGCTGCCGCTTGTGCGGGATGGTCTGACCGGATTCTTCCGGGACGATCCGGCAAAGACAGTGCGGCTGCCCTGGCTGCTGGCGTTGGGCACCCTGCCGGCGGTAGTGGTCGGGCTGCTGTTCGAATCGCAGATCGAGCTGATCTTCCGCGACAATCCGCTCTTGACCGGCCTGCTGCTGATCCTGTTCGGGCTGGGCTTAGGGCTGGCCGACCGCTACGGCCGCCAGCACCACGGTGTGCACAATCTCACCCTGCGGATGGCGCTGATCATCGGCAGCTTTCAGGCACTGGCACTGCTGCCCGGCGTCTCGCGCTCCGGCATCACCATCACCGCCGCCCTGCTGGTGGGGTTGGCCCGCTTTGAAGCAGCCCGTTTTTCGTTTCTGCTGTCACTACCGATCGTCTTCGGCGCAGCCCTGAAGGAAGGGATAGAACTGCTGAAAACAGGCATCGAACCGGGCATGTTGGGCCCGATGCTGGTGGGGATCGTCGTGGCGGCCGTATCGGGCTACATCAGCGTGGCCTTTCTGCTGCGCTTTGTGCAAAGCCGCACGGTCTGGCCCTTTGTCTGGTATCGTCTGGCAGCGGGCGGACTGGTGCTGGTTGGACTGGGAGCGGGGTGGCTTACGTGAGCGACGGAGGGATCAAACAGTGGCCTGAAGATGAACGGCCGCGGGAGAAACTGCTGAAAAAGGGGGCGGCGGCCCTAAGCGACGCCGAACTGCTGGCGCTATTGCTGCGCACCGGCGATGCCGCAGCCGGAAAAAGCGCCATCGACCTAGGCCGGGAGCTGCTCACCCGCTGTGACGGCAGCCTGCGCAGCCTGGCCCAGGCCGAACTCGCCGAACTACAACAGATCAAAGGGTTGGGACTGGCCAAGGCAGCCTCGCTCAAGGCGGCCTTCACCCTGGCGGCCCGTTTTCAGGCCCGCCCGCTGGTGGCGCTGGACCGCTTCACCTCACCGGCCCAGATCTTCGACTACTTCCACCATGAACTGCGGGATGCCCGCAAGGAACAGTTTCTGGTGTTGCTCCTGGACGGCAAGAACCGGATCACCCGCAAGGTGACCGTGTCAGAAGGGTCCTTAAATCAAAGCATCGTCCATCCGCGCGAGGTGTTTGCCCCGGCGGTACGGGAATCGGCCGCGGCGGTGCTGTTTGTCCACAACCACCCCTCCGGCGACACGGCCCCCAGCCGTGAAGATTGCGAGATCACCCGCCGCCTGAAAGAGGCCGGCGAACTGCTGGGGATCCGGGTGCTGGATCACGTGATTATCGGGGATGGCAGCTATTACAGCTTTACGGAATCAGGCCTGCTCTAGCTCGTCCATCAACTCCAGGGCAAAATTCTTGGCCCGGCCGGCCGGAGCGATCACCCCGTAGGCCATGGCTTCTTTCAGTTCGGTGCTCCCGGCGCCGGCCGCCTTTGCCAAGGCGTAGTGTTTCTTCAGTCAGGTGGGGCAGCCCACCGCCACGGCGCAGCCCACCCGGATCAGTTCCCGGGTCTTGGTGTCCAGCACCTCTTCGTACTCGAAATCGGCAAACAGCTTCTTGCGGATCTTCATCGGAACCCTCCGTAATCTCTTGTTTATACGTGCACAAAAAATCCGACTATGCTATGGTAGGCACCATGAAAAAAACACTGCTGCAGACCAATCGCTACCTGCAGGACAACATCCTGCGTGACAAGTCCTTCAGCATAAACATTGAGACCTCATCGGCAATCGAGGGGATTCATGTCTCGCGTGACAGCCTGACAGGACGCTTTGTGCTTCTGCCTGACACCGTCATAACGACTGCACAGCGAACAACGACTCCCTGATAATCGTTGTAAACAGATCGGCCATCAATGCATAATCCCGATCCAGCCCACGCCGTATTGCAGCGAAATACACCTCTCGCTGCTGCCCTTCCAAGGCACTGAAATCAAGTAGCGGCAGCCCCGCCTGTAAGGCCATAATCGTCGCCAAGAGCCGGCCGAGCCGGCCATTCCCTTCGCGGAACGGATGGATCAGCATCAACTCGACATGCACTTCCGCCAGAGCGCCGGCCACCTCGTCAAGATCGCTAAACCGGCACGGCGTGTACTTCTGCAACTGATCCTGCTCAAAGGCATCCATCAAGGCCGGTATGGCGTGGGCCATGGCAAACTGAAAACCGCGCTTGCCAATGTTGACCTGCCGATACTGTCCGGCCCACGGATACAGGTTCTGCAACCAGCGTTGATGAAAAAGGCAAACATCCAGCGCACTAAATGGCTGATCTTCGCTGATTTCTGCGATCAAGCACTCTTGAACTCGCCATAGCTCAGCCGTTTCGGCAATCGCCATCTCCTGAGGGTCGACAATACCCGCCAGATTGCGCAGTACGCGGCCACTGGAACCTGGTTCATACTGGTTTTCAAGCAGTTGAGCAGTATCATAGCGATCCGGCATCTGGCAATTATCCCTGCAAAAATGTCAGCGCCCGCTCCACGGTCAGGTGGGACGAGGCCACGCAGTCGTTGAGGCCCACCCCGCGGAAGGCGTTGCCGGTCATAAACAGGCCGGGATGGGTGGCGGTCAGCGCCTCCAGGGCGGCCAGCCTCTCGCCATGGCCGGACAGATACTGCGGGATGGCCTGCTGGTGTTTAAAGATGCGCACAAAGTCGGGCTCCGCGTCGATCCCCATGATCAGCCGCAGGTCGTCCTGCACCCGTGACAGCAGCAGGCCGTCCGGCAGGTTGACCAGCTCCGGCAGACAGGCGCCGCCGGCCATGCTGCGCAGCAGCACCTTGCCCTCTGGCGCGCGGTTCTCGAACATGCTGGAATCCCACAGGGTACCCAGTGTGCTGCGTCCCTCTCCACGGGCATTCAGGTAGCCAAAACCGTCCAGGGGATGGCTGACCCGCTGCCGCTCGTAGCCGCAGCAGATCACCGACAGCGAGGCATAGGGAATCTGCTCCAGCAGGGCCGCCATGGCCGGGTCAAGCGGGGCCAGCATCCCGGCGGCGGCATAGGCCGGTGAGGCCATGATCACCAGATCGGCGGTCAGACTGCCGCAACCGTCAGTCTCCACCCGGTAGCAGCCTTCTGCGAACGCAACCGTCTGCACCCCGCAACTGGCCCGGACACTCTCTCCCAGCTGCTCCCGCAGGGTATCGGTCAGAAACTGGATCCCCTCCCGAAAAGAGGTCAGGGTGCCGCCCGGCCCGGCCGCCGATGCGACCACCTTGCCCTGGGCTTGTTCCTGGCGCTTCTTTTTGGCCAGCCTGAGCATCGCTTTGAACAGGCCGCCGTACTCCCGCTCCAGCTGGGCAATCCGGGGAAAACAGGATTTGAGCGACATGGTTTCGGGGTTACCGGCAAAAATACCGGAGACCATCGGCCCGATCAGCTTGTCCAGCGCCTCCTGCCCCAGCCGGCGGCGGGCAAAATCGGCCAGGGTCTCGTCCAACCCGTCCGGCGGCGGCGGGGCGAACGGCTCACCCAGCAGCCGCAGCTTGCCGGGCCAGGAGAGCAGCTTGCTCTTGAGAAAGGAGGGGCCGTCTTCCGGCAGACGGTGCAGCTCCCCCGCACTGTAGATGAAGCGCTTGCGGGCGTTATCGTTGCTCTTGTGCAGGCGATCCTCGATCCCCAAGGCACGGCACAGCTCCAGGGTCTGGGGCTTGTTGTCCAGAAACCCGTTGGGGCCCCACTCACAGACAAAACCGTTGTCGCGGATACTGCGGATCTTGCCGCCCAGCCGGGGTTCTTTTTCCAGCAGCGTGATCTGCAGCGGGATGCCGCTTTCCTGGGCCTGCCGACGCAACAGCCAGGCCGTGGAAAGGCCGGAGATGCCGCCGCCGATGATGATCGCCTGTTTCATGGCGCCTCCTCTATAGGTACACTGGGCTGCATACTAAGGCTGCCCCTGGTGCCTGTCAAGGAACGTTGACAGGGGGGCAAAAGGTGCTTAAATTCCTGATTGCACATCAGAAAGGAGCCACAGTATGGCGCAGCGCGATTATTACGAGGTACTGGGGGTGGATAAAAAGGCCCCGGTCGACGAGATCAAGAAGGCCTTCCGCAAGCTGGCGGTCAAGTACCACCCCGACCGCAACGCCGGCGACACCGCAGCCGAGGAGAAGTTCAAGGAGATCAACGAGGCCTACGCCGTGCTCTCCGATCCGGAAAAGCGACAGCAGTACGACGCCTTCGGCTCCAGCGGTTTCCACCAGCAGTACAGCCAGGAAGATATCTTCCGCAACTTCGACTTCTCCGGCACCTTCAAGGATATGGGCATGGGGGGTGGCGAGGATATCTTCTCACGCCTGTTCGGCGGCGCCTTCAGCCGAGGCGGCGGACGGAGTTTCAGCCGTGGCCCGCGGCCGGGGGCCGACCTGTCGCTGGCGGTGGAGGTGGGCTTCCGCGAGGCGGCCAACGGCTGCGAAAAACTGGTGGCCTTCCGCCGCAACGGCAGCCGTGAAGAGCTGAAGGTCAAGATCCCGGCCGGGGTGGACAACGGCAGCCGGATCAGAATCAGCGGCAAAGGCTCGGCCGGTGAAAACGGCGGCCCCAACGGCGACCTGTACCTGGAGGTGAAGCTGGCCCGCGACCCGGTCTTTACCCGGGATGGCGGTGACCTGTTCGTGGAGCGCACCATCCGCTTCAGCGAGGCCTGCCTGGGAGTTTCACTGGAGGTGCCGACCCTGGATGAACCGAAGCGGATCAAGGTGCCGGCCGGCATCCAACCGGGCACCAAGATCAGGCTCAAAGGTTGCGGGGTCAAGGCCCTGGGCTCAAACGCCAAGGGCGATCTGTACGTCAAGATCGGCATCCATGTGCCGGAAGGCCTGAACAGCAACCAGAAGAAGCTGGTGGAGGAGCTGGCCAAAAACGGACTTTAAACCTGTTGCAGCACAGGACCCGAATTCTGTATAGTTTTACTATGAAATCCAGTGGTGGTGGAAGGAACGGCTACGCATGGAACCCCTGGGGAGCATCGGCACAGCACAGACATACGCCAGGACGCAACAGCCCCCCGCTGCGGCGTCTGCTGCGGGCGTAAGTGCTGCGTCTGCCCAACGCCAGACCATCAAGCTGCCCGAAGACCGGATCACCCTGTCCGGTAAGCGCCCGGAGGAGAGCCGCGCACAACAGCCGGCCGATGCGAAGGAGCCCACCGCCAAAGAGCCCACACCGGGCGAGCCAACCACCCCCGACGGCAAAAGCGTTGAGGACCCCCAGGTCAAACAGGTGGTGGAGCGGCTGAAGCGGACCGAGGAGAAGGTCAAGGCCCACGAGGCGGCCCACAAGGCGGCCGGCGGCAACCTGGCCAGTTCGGCCTCCTACAGCTACACCCAGGGACCGGACGGCCGCAGCTACATCACCGGTGGCGAGGTGCAGATCGATATGTCGCCGGGCCGCACCCCCCAGGAGACCATCAGCAAGATGCAGCAGGTGATCCGGGCTGCCCTGGCGCCGGCCGACCCTTCAGGCCAGGACCGGGCCGTGGCGGCCCAGGCCGCCAGCCAGATGGCCCAGGCCCAACAACAGAAGCTGCAGGCAGACAGCCCGCTCGACCCGGCACAGGACGCCGAGCCCTCCGCCCAACAGCAGACCCGGGCCCAACAGGCCTATACCGACCCGGCCGTACAGAAAAACGGCAGCCGCTCCTCAGATACGGACACCGCTGCACCGCTGCAGCCGCCCGCCACCGGCCGACCCGATGCGGCAGCACCCCTCTCCGCCTACGCCTAAGCCTTGTAAAATCCGCCAAATAAGCTAGACTGGCTGCTGCGGGACACCTCCCGCCCGGAGTTGCCGTGCCTGCTCGCCCCACCGCCCTGGTGTATTCCAAAGCCTTTGAGGCCTACAGCTTCGGCGCAGACCACCCCTTTAAACTCCACCGCTACGGCCTGGCCCTGGAATTGATGGAGGCCTATGGTCTGCTTAAGCTGCCCCAGGCCCAACGCCGTGACTGCCGGCCGGTCAGCGACCAGCAGATCCTCTCCTTCCATAGCCCGGCCTATCTGCAACGCCTCAAAGAGTTCAGCGCCTCTGATCAACCGCGGGCCGATTTTCTGTTCGGCCTGGGTGATGCCGAATGTCCGGTCTTCAAGGGGCTCTACGACTACGCGGCCCTGGGGGCCGGGGCCACCCTAGAGGCCTGTCGCCTGGTGGCCGAGGAAGGGTTCGGCGCGGTACTCTCACTGGCCGGCGGCTGGCACCATGCCCACGCTGCCAAGGCCTCCGGCTTCTGTTACCTAAACGACGCGGCGATCGGCATCAACTGGCTGCTTGAGCAGGGCAAGCGGGTGGCCTACCTGGACCTGGACGCCCACCACGGCGACGGCGTGCAGGAGGCGTTCTACGACAGCGACCAGGTGCTGACCATCTCGCTGCACGAGAGCGGCATCTACTTCTTCCCCGGCACCGGCTTCGAGGACGAGACCGGCAGCGGCCAGGGAAAAGGCTACACCGTCAACCTGCCGCTTCTGGCCCACACCGACGACCCGCTCTACATGCGGGCATTTGATGAGGTGGTCTACCCGCTCTTGGCGGCCTTCAACCCGGATATCATCGTGGCCCAGATCGGGGCCGATACCTTCCGCACCGACCCACTGACACGCCTGGAGATCACCACCCACAGCTACGCCTATATCATGCGCAAGCTGCAGGCACTCAGGATCCCCTGGGTGGCGCTGGGGGGCGGCGGCTACGACCTGATGAACACCGCCCGGGCCTGGACCATCGCCTGGGCAACCATGAACGGGGTGGAGCTGGCCCCCCGCCTGCCGGCCCCCTTTGTGGCCGGGATTCTCGAGCGGGGCTACCCCCACCGCATGCTGCTGGACGCCCTGCACTGGGCCGATCCCCACGATCGCTTGCTGGCCCTGGACGCGGTGGAGAAGAGCATCGCCGCCATCAGAAAGACCGTCTTCCCGGTGCTGATCGGTGGCGACCCGGCACGGAAGCTCTGACCATGGCCAAGCTGCCCACTAACCGACCGCTGCAGGATCGTGACGGCCGCCTGCTGACCACCCTGGCCGCCATCAACCGCCTGCCGGTAGTGGAGAAGGAGGCGATCTATGCCGATTTGCTGCCGCCCCGCCTGCTTGAGCTGCTGCAGCTCGCCCCGCAGACCCTCTGCAACCCGGACGGTCAGCGGCTGGTGCAGGTGATCGCCCCGGACGGCCTCGGCCTGGTGCGGATCGAAGTCCGTCACCGGCCGGACGCCGCCGACACGGTCTTCTTTGTGGAACTGGCCGACAGCCAGTACCACCAGATGGAGTTCGCCTTCTGCATCATCGCCGACCCCGCAGCGCCGCGCTTTGCGGTTGACGTGACCGAAGCCGGGACGGTAAACTACTTCACCTCCCACGGCCGCAATATTCCGGAGGAGCTGCGGGCCATGGCCGCCGGCCTCTATCCCAACCAGACCCGACGGGGCCTACGTCTGTTCGGCGAATTCTTTCCGCGCCTGGAGCGGTTCACCGACCGTCTGGGGATGGAGATGATCATTGCCGAGCCGCTCTCCTACGACAACGCCATCCGCTACGAGCGCTACGGCTTTGACTATCTGACCGGCAAACGGCTGATGCTGGAGATCGATCGCGAATTTAAGCCCGGTGGCCGGTTGTTCAGGCGGCTGGACGGCTCCAGCCCCTTCCGGATGCCGGGCATGGAACGTACCGTGCGTGGCCGCAGCTGGGCCATCCACGACGGCATCCTCGATGAACCGTGGGATGGGGTGCAGATTTACAAGATGATCGGGACCGATGCCGGGATCAACACCTTCCCCGGCCGAGAACAGGAGGCGCAGTGACAGCCGCAGCAGAAACCACGCTCGAACCGACCCCGCTGGCGGGGATCAGCTATTTCCAACCAGCCGGCGGTTATCGGCTGACCGGCCGCGACGGGGCCGTGGACCTGGCCTGGGGCGATCTTCCCATCCCGCTTGTGGATGAGGATTACCGCTCGGTGGTGGAATCCGCCACGCCGGGCTACGATCAGGTGGGACGGGGCATCTTCCAGGCGCTGCGCATCAACCCGGACTGCGCCTTTGCCGCCCGGTACGCCGCTATCCTGCAGCAGGCCTACCCGCACATCATCGCCGAGATCGGCGGCGAGGCGATTATGCTGGATGCCAAGCAGGTGGACACCCCCTACCTGGACCGCAAGGTGACCCTGCTCAAGATCATGGCCCTGATGGAGCCGGCCAACGCCGGCCTGTGGCGGGAGATCGGCCGCACCCTGATGGAGAAAGGCACCCGGCTGGATGCCCTGCACCTGGCGGTACAGGCCTGGTACGGGGCCGAACAGCACCTGAGCCGTTCGCTGGAGCTGGAGCCGGAGGACCTGGCCACCGCCTACCAGTACGGCGAGACCCACTACGTGCTGGGCCACTACCAGCAGGCCCTGGCGATCTGGGAGCCGCTGCTGCCCCGCTGCGGGGAGGCCGAGCGGTTGCGGCTGACGGCGCGGGTGGAGGCGATCCGGCGCAATGAACTGCCCAAGGTGCCGCCGGTGGATTACCTGACCGCCCTGGCGGTGGCCCTGGAACTGCGCCAGGACAATCTGCATGAAACCGTGGCGATCATCGAAGATGTGCTGGCTGATCAGGTCTTCTGCGACCAGTTCCCGATGGCGGAAGTCACGGGACTCTTGGAGCAGTTCCAGCGGGAGCTGAATCTGGCGTCCCCGGCTGGCGGGAGGTGTTGATATGTTCGGTTTCAGCCTGGCTGACTGGCTGTTTGTCGGTTTTATCCTGCTGGTGATCGTACTCTGTGTGGCGCTGAGCGACATGCACAAGAAAAAGGCCTGAACGCGTTGTTGGCAAGCGACCGGTTACCCGAAGACGAACAGGCCCGCCCCCAGGCGCTGATCATGCTGACCGGGCTGTACCTGTTCCTGCTCCTGGTCAGCATCGGCAGCTACGGCCAGCCGATCGCCCTGTTCGGCCTGATGCTGGAGGATACCGCCGCCCGGGTCTTCATCGCGGTCAACTCGCTCTGCTGCCTCTACCTGTTCCTGGGCCTGTGGCAACGTCAGCGGCTGACCTGGTACCTGCTGCTGGGCTACAACCTGTTTGAGATCGCCAACACCCTGGTGACCCTGATCTGGCTGCCGCGCCAGGAGCTGGAACGGGTGCAGGGCATGCCGGTGGACCAGCTCTCGCTGGTGATCACCAACCTGGCCACGGTCGCGGCCATCGCCTGGGTCAGCCACCTGATCTACCAACGGCGGGAGCTGTTCAACAACCGTTCACCCTACCTGTTCTTCAACGGTTAAGGAGTCGCGTGTGCATCGTTTTCCCGGCCGCCACCCGGCCCCCCTGATCCTGCTGAACTTGCTGACCCTGTTGGCGCTGGTCGCCTGCAACGGCAAGGTCTCGCGGCCCCTGCTGCCGGTGGCCGAATACGAAAAACTGATCGTCGGCCGGATCGACGCCGAGTATGTCGGCACCGATAACTGCGTTGCCCAGTGCCACCGCCACGACAAACTGACCGACGACTTCCGGCACAGCGTGCACGGCGAACAGATCAAGGCCGAAACAGGCCTGCCGCTGGTCAACTGCGAATCCTGCCACGGGCCGGGCAGCCTGGCGATAGCCGACCTGGAAGCAGCCAAACAACAGCACGGCGACCAGGCCAAATGCGATACCGGCACCCTGCTGGACTTGAAAACCCTGCCGGCCCAGGCCCAGTCCCTGATCTGCCTGCGCTGCCACAGCAGCGCCTCCACCCCCAGCCTGGCTCACTGGCCCACCAGCACCCATGCCCTGCATGACGTCAGCTGCTTCTCCTGCCACCGCCTGCACGAAGGACCGCAACAGAAGGTCAGCCACGACCAGATGGCCGAGCTCTGCTACCAGTGTCATCCCGATGTCAAGACCCAGTTCAACCTGTTTTCCCACCATCCGGTGCGGGAAAAGAAGATGAATTGCTTCGACTGCCACGACCCCCACGGCTCGCCCCACAACGCACTGCTGAAAGGGGGCACGGTGCGGGACACCTGCACCCGCTGCCATATGGACAAGAGCGGGCCGTTCATCTTCGAGCACGGTGATGTGACCGAAAACTGTTCCAACTGCCACAGCCCCCACGGCTCGGTGACGCGGCGGCTGTTGACCGTCACCATGCCCTACCTCTGCCTGCAGTGCCACGCTAGCGCCCACCAAGCGGGGCTGATGAGCGCCGACAGCCGTGAGCGGGCCATCTTCGCACGGCGTTGCACCGACTGCCACAGCATGATCCACGGCAGCGACACCCCCGACAGCCAGGGTCACGGCACCCTGCGGCGTTAGGCGAAAGGAGTGTTCGGCGTGGCGGCACCCACCACCTGCATAACCGGCGCAACCCTTTTGCTGGCACTCACGGCTGCCGCTGTCTCGGCCGAGATCAGCCAGCCGGAGACGTTGCTCTGCGAAAAACACTCCAGCGCCAGCATCTACAGCGGCTATCGCGTCATCAGCCCCGATGGCGCCACGGCCCTGGCCAACCCCTACGGCGTCAACCGTTCCGGCGCAAACGGCGGCTTTGTGGCGGCCATGATGGGCCATGAGCTCAAGCTGCGGACCGACGGTCAGTTCCTGCATCCCGACGACTACCAGAGCGAACTGTTTCTCGATTATGCCGGCATCTTCCACCTCGAACTGGAAGGTCAAAGCCTGCATCACAATCTGACGCGCCAATCGATCTCCTTGCCAGCTCCCGACCCGACAAACCCGATCTCATACACCACAAATGACTCAACTGATCCAACGTCAGTGGGCATCACCTCCCGCCGGGAGCGGGCCGATCTGCGGGTCCGTTTCGGCCCCTTCCCCGGCCACCTCTCGCTGGGCTACTGGCGTTTCGCCCAAACCGGCCATGACCGGCTGGTGGTGTCGGATTATGAATGGGCGCAGCCGAGCAACACCTTCTCCGACATCACCCGCCGCATCGACCAGGAGACCCACCAGGGCCGGATCGGCCTGGATGCCAACCTGGGGCCGGTGGGGCTGGCCTACAGCTTCAGGATTCGCGACTTCAGCAGCAGCGCACCGCTGATCAGCGCGCCGTTCATCGCTGCTGTGCCGGCCGAGAGCCGGTTCACCGCCCACACGGTCAAGCTGTTCACTAACCTGAGCGGCGGCCTGACCGCAGCGGCGGCCTACAGCCTCACCCAGCGCGAAAACACCAGCCGGCGCAGCGACCTGGCCCGCTCCAGTCAACCGCGGGACACCATCCAGCAGCTGTCCGGCGATCTTTCCTACACGCCGTTTCGGCAGTTGACCATGGCGCTCAAATACCGCCACTTTGAGCAGGACCGCGAGACACCGGCCACTATCTACAGCGGCACCACGACGGTCAGACCCGGCACCAGTTCGGTCAGGGACAGCCTGTCCCTGACCTCTGTCTGGCGGCCGGACCGCCAGCTGACCCTGCGCGGCGAGTACCGCACCGAGGCGATCTCCCGCGATAACGTCTGGTCACCGATGACCGCCAGCACCAGCCAGACCGTCAGCAATGAATCAAATCAGCTGCACAGTGCTACCATCGCCGCGCTCTGGCGTCCCTGGCGCGCCACCCGGATCAACGCCAGCTACAGCTACAGCACCAACAACCGCCCCGTCAGCCTCTACGACTATGATCGCCGCCACAGCGGCAGCCTGCTGGTCGACTGGAGCGCCGGCGGCAGATGGGGCCTTAACCTGCACTACCGCGCCAATGCCGACCGCAACCGCCAGACCAGCAGCACCGCCTGGTACCCCAACCAGACCACCAGCATGGTCACCCCGCGCAACAGCCTGATCCAGTCGGCCGGCAGCAGCATCTGGTTCAGCCCGCTGCAACGGCTGGTACTGACCGCCAACTACGGCCTGCTGGCCTTTGATGCCGAACAGGCGCTGCTGCTGACACCATCGGCCACCTCATACCTGACCGGCAGTTACGTCTCACGGGGGCATGTCTACGGCCTGAATGGCGTCTATGCGCTCAACGACCAGCTGGATATCTCGGCCGGCCTGCAGCAGACCCGCTCCTCGGCCCGTTTCAGCATGCCGTCCACAGTCCCGGCCATCGGCGCCTACACGCGGCTCGACACCACCGAGTCGTCGGCCACGGCGCGGGTCGACTGGCGTTTTGCCAAGCAGTTCGGCTGCATGCTGGATTACCGTTTCAGCGCCTACCGTGCCGATGACCGCCAGTACGACGGCGACATCCACAGCACCACCGTTGCGCTGACGGCCCGCTGGTGACCTTGCCGATGCCTGCGCCGATACGCACCATAGCCCTGCTGCTGATGCTGCTGGTGCTGCTGCCCTCCTCCACGCCGGCCAGCGGCAAGGTAGTCGGCGCCTTGCTGTCCAGCGACCTGCCCCGCTACCGCGAGGCCCACCGCCAGATGGTCAAGGTTCTCGCGGCCCACGGCTTCAGTGCCGCCAGTGAGATCATCGTCCAGACCCCCAACCCGGACCCGCAGTCCTGGGGGAATGCGCTGCGCAAACTGTCCGCCTACGGCGCCGACCTGATCGTGGCCTACGGCGCCTCGGCGGTGGCCGCAGCCCTTAAAGACGGCGACGGCCTGCCGGTGGTGGCGGCTGACGCAGTGCTCGATGAGGGCGACCCAGCCGACAATCTGTGCGGCATCACGGCCCGGGTGCCGATGGTAACCCTGCTGCGGACACTGCAAGGAATCCGCCCCCAACACCGGGTAGCGGTACTCTACAACAGCCGCGAGGTCGGTTCCGTGCGACAACTTGCAGAGCTGCGCCAGACCGCACGCCAGATGGACATTGCACTGCTGGAAGGCAACGCCGGCACTCCGGCTGCGGTGGAAACCGCCACAAACGCCCTGCTGGGCAAGGCGGACAGCCTGATCATCACCGACAGCAGTGTGGTCTGCCGGCAGTTTGAGCGGATTGTTGCCCGTTGCCGGTCCGCCCGGGTGGCCGTTGCCACCACCCTGCCCGACGGGGCCGCACGGGGGGCGCTGATCTCGCTGGAGGTCAATCCCGCTGAACAGGGTCAGGTGGGCGGCCAGCTGGTGATGCGACTGTTGCAAGGGGCCCGCCCCGAACAGCTGGGTATCACCCAGCCCCGCAAGATCGAGCTGGTGCTGAATCTGAAGGTGGCCCATGAGCTTGAACTCAGCGTACCGTTTCAGGTATTGGGCATGGTCACGAGGGTACTTAAATGAACACTGGAACAGGTAATCTGCTGCTGATTGATGACGATCCGGTTTTTACGCGGATCCTGGAAGGCTACATCGCTGAAAACTACCCGCGCCTGCAGGTCGAGGTATGCAACAACCCGCTCAAGGCCCTGTCCTGTCTGACCCGGCAGGCCTATGACCTGATCCTGATCGACTTTGAGATGCCCAACATGGATGGCCGCAAACTGCTGACCTTTGCCGTGCAGGCCGGCATCGACAAAAACCGGATCGTGATCCTCTCCAGCCGCGACCCCGATTACCTGCGGGAACACTGTCCGATGGGCAGCTGTCTGGCAGTGCTCAACAAATACGAAGCCCGCCAGAAGGCCGTGCTGGACATGCTGTTCACCTCTGTCAGCCAAAAAGCGAATCAGGCGTAGGTGACCTGCTGCCATGCGTGATCTACTGACCACCGGCCTGGTACTGGTCTTCATCGTCTGGCTGCTGCGGCGCAAGGTCTCGATGACCGCCGTCATGCCGATCGGCGCCGCCCTGCTGGCGCTCTTGTACCTGTTGCCGCTGCCCCGACTGGGCCAGGCGGTCTGGCAGGCGCTGGCCGCGCCTAAATCGTTGGAGATGACCGCCACCCTGGCCCTGACCATGGTCATGGAGCATATCCTGCGCACCACCGGCATGCTCAAGCGGATGGTCTCGTCACTGTCGGCAGCCCTCACCGATCAACGGCTGGTGATGGCCGCCCTGCCGGCCATGATCGGCATGTTGCCCTCGCCGGGCGGCGCCGTCTTTTCGGCGCCGATGGTGGGCGAAGCCGCCGCAGGGACCACGATCAGTGCCGAACAGAAGGCACTGATCAACTACTGGTACCGTCATATCTGGGAGTACATCTCGCCGCTCTACCCCGGCATCATCCTGGCGGCGGGCCTGACCGGCCTCAGCACCCAGCAGCTGTTCATGGCCCATCTGCCCTTTGCCCTCACCGTCACCCTGGGCGGGGCCTGGTTCTGCTTCCGGGGTATCCCGGCCACCCGGCTGACCGCAACCAACGCACCAGAAGTTGGCCGCCTGCGTCACTTCGGCAGCTTCCTGCTGATGGCCGCCCCGATCCTGATCTCGCTTGCGCTGGTGGTGGCCTTCAAGGTCAGCCCGGTGGTGGCCTTGGGCGGCGGCATCGTCACCCTCTTTGTGGCCCACCGCTTTGGCCCGAGCCGGATACTCACGACGCTGGCTGTCAGCCTCTCAGCCAAGGCACTGCTGCTGGTGGTGGGCATCATGATCTTTCAGGAGGTGCTGCGGGCCACCGGCGCCCTGGCCGGCATCTCGGCCTTCTTTGTGGCCTCCCAGCTGCCGATACCGCTGCTGGTAGCGCTGATCCCGTTCATCGCCGGCCTGATGACCGGCCTGACCGTGGGCTACGTGGGGATCACCTTCCCGCTGCTCTTGCCGTTGATGGGCACGCCGACCCCCTCGCTCTGGCTGGAGGCGCTGGCCTTTGCCAGTGGTTTCGCCGGGGTGATGCTCTCGCCGGTGCATCTCTGTTTTGTGCTCACCCGCGAGTTCTTCGGCGCCGACACCGTCCAGGTCTACCACCGTCTGGTGGCGCCGTCGCTCCTGGTGCTGGCGGCAGCCGTCGTGCCCTGGCTGATCTACGGCTGAAAAATAGTTGAAAGACAAAATCCGTCTCACGCGAAGCCGCAAAGGACGCCAAGGAAGTCAAAACAGATAGCCGAAGAAACTAACGATGTACCCCACAAAAAAATAGTAACGGTTATCGTCTTTCTCCGCGTACTCCGCGCCTTGAGTGAGCAACGCGAACGGGCGCGAGACAAGCGATCTTGCAGCTGCATGCGTAAGGATCTACTGATGGCCAAGAAAAAAACCAAACAACCAAAACCGGCTGAGCCGGTCTTCAGCACCAGCCCCTTTGCCACGCTGAAAGGGCTGGCCGTCGCGGAACCGGCCAAGCCCGAGCCTGCCAAACCGGCGCCAGCGCCACCACGCCAGGAAGAGCCGGCCGATGCATTGTTCCGCCAGGCCATGGCCGGCGTCAGGCCCCTGCAGGCCGGCGATCAACCTCTTCCAAAGAAAAAAAACACCCCCGTCAGAGCTGGGGCAGCAACGCCAAAGCCGACCCTGCCCCGCGACGAGGTGATCGGTCGCAAGACCTTCCTGCAGGAACTGGACAAGCTCAAGCTGGATGTCCGCTTTGAGGACCGTCTGCCGGAGGATGAGGAGCTGCGACCGCTGACCGGCAACCGGCTGCGCCAGGTCAAACGGGGCATTGTCCGGCTGGACCGGCAGCTTGACCTGCACGGCCTGACCCGTGACGAGGCTTTTGCGGCACTGGCCGCTTTTCTTGCCTCCGCACGTCAGGCCGGCGAGAAAGCGGCCTTGGTGATCACCGGCCAGGGGCTGCATTCAGCTGACGGGCCGGTGCTGCAACAGGCGGTGGCCGGCTGGCTGCGGGATCAGGGGCGCAGCCTGGTCGTGGAATACGCCCCGGCCCCGCGGGAGCTGGGCGGCAGCGGCGCTCTGGTGGTCTTCCTGCGCCCCCTTGACAAACCCGTGAAAGACTAACTATATTCAAACATAGATATAATTTATCAAGGAGGCTGCCGCCATGCCCATGTATGAATATCGCTGTACGTCCTGCAACCACCACTTTGAACTGCGCCAGAAATTTTCCGACGCCCCGGCCAACGAATGCCCCCAGTGCGGTGGCCCGGTGGAGAAGATGATCTCCCAGACCGCCTTCAGCCTGAAAGGCGACGGCTGGTTCGACAGCGGCTACTGCGCCAAGAGTGGCGGCGCCAAACCTGCTGCCTGCTCGGCCGGCGGCTGAGGTATCTGATCGTTTCGGCCGTGTGCCGGAACCCTGCTTCCCCCATCCCCTGGCAGCCCTCGCCGGGGGATTTTTGTTTTTTGAGCGGTATACCGGCTTTACAAGCGCTGTTGCGAAACGTATCATGGCGACTTACCATCAGACATGCGTGAAGGGAGATAGCAATGGCAGCCCAGATCATCGACGGCAAGGCGATCGCCGCCAAGGTGCGCGGCCGTATCGCAGGACAGGTTGAACAACTGAAGGCCCAAGGGGTCACCCCCGGCCTGGCCGTGGTCCTGGTGGGTGAAGATCCGGCCAGCAAGGTCTATGTGGGGATGAAGAAGAAGCTCTGCATCGAGCTGGGCATGCACTCCTCCGACCATGAACTGCCTGCCGACACCAGCGAGGCACAACTGCTGGCCCTGATCGACCAGCTGAACAACGACGACAAGATCCACGGCATCCTGGTGCAGCTGCCGTTGCCGGCCCAGATCGACACCGACAAGGTGCTGGAGGCGATCTCGCCACTCAAGGATGCCGACGGCTTCCACCCCTTCAACGTCGGTCGGTTGGCCATCGGCAAGCCCACCTTCCAGCCCTGCACCCCCTACGGCGTGATGGTCATGCTGGAGGAGATCGGCTATGACCTGACCGGCAAAGAGGTGGTGGTGGTGGGCCGCTCCAACATCGTCGGCAAGCCGGTGGCCCTGATGTGCCTGGCCAGGCATGCCACCGTCACCATCTGCCACTCCCGCACCAACGACCTGGCCGAGGTGGTTCGCCGGGCCGACGTGGTGATCGCCGCCGTGGGCAAGGCCGAGATGGTCAAGGGCGACTGGATCAAACCCGGCGCTGTGGTGATCGATGTCGGCATCAACCGGGTGGGTGAGAAGAAACTGGTGGGCGATGTGGAATACGCCGCAGCAGCCGAGCGGGCCTCGGCCATCACCCCGGTGCCGGGCGGCGTGGGACCGATGACCATCGCCATGCTGCTGCAGAACACCCTGGAATCGGCCCAGCGGGCCTTGAAAAGCAACAGCTAGTTAAGACCGCACACAACGCCGCAAAAGGAACCTCGATGGAGCAGTCTTCCCGTATCTTTGTTGCCGGCGCAGGCGGTCTGGTGGGCTCGGCCCTGGTGCGCAACCTTACATCCAGCGGCTACACTAACCTGCTGACGCCCACCCGCACAGAACTGGAGCTGACCGATCAGGCGGCGGTCGCTGCCTTCTTCCGGCAACACGGGCCCGAGTACATCTTCCTGGCAGCTGCCAGGGTGGGCGGTATCCATGCCAACAGCAGCTATCCGGCCGACTTCATCTACAGTAACCTCACCATCCAGAACAACGTGATTCACCAGGCCTGGCTGCAGGGTGTCAGGCGGCTGCTGTTTCTGGGCTCATCCTGCATCTACCCCAAGCTGGCCCCCCAGCCGATGAAGGAAGAACACCTGCTGACCGGCCCGCTGGAACCGACCAACGAGCCCTATGCCATCGCCAAGATCGCCGGTATCAAGATGTGTGAGGCCTACAACCGGCAGTACGGCACCCGCTTCATTGCGGTCATGCCCACCAACCTGTATGGCCCGGGCGACAACTTCCACCCCGAAAACAGCCATGTGCTGCCGGCCCTGATCCGTCGTTTTCACGAAGCGAAACTGCAGAATTCAGCCGAGGTCGTGGTCTGGGGCAGCGGCACCCCCCGCCGGGAACTGCTCTACGTCGATGACATGGCCAGCGGCTGCCTGCACCTGATGCAACTGCCGGACGACCAGATCAAGGAAGAACTGCTCAGTTACCCCAAACCCTGCTTCGTCAACCTGGGTACCGGCCAGGATGTCACCATCCGCGAACTGGCTGAAACCGTGCAACGGGTGGTTGGATTTACCGGAAAATTGTTTTTTGACCCATCCAAACCGGACGGCACACCGCGCAAACTGCAGGATGCCTCGCGGATGCATGGCCTGGGCTGGCGTCATACCATAGGGCTTGAAGAGGGCATCCGGCGGACCTATGCTTGGTTTCTTGCACAGCACGACATTGTCTCTCGTTAAGCCGCTAAGGACGCCAAGTAAAGCCGTAATACTGTTTGTGGTAATGTACACCGCCGAAACCAACATCGATTTCTCCGCGTACTCCGCGACTTGAGTGAGCTAAAGCCGAAGGGCAAGAGATCGCTTTTTAAAGGAGATGCTATATGAAACGAGCCCTGATCACCGGCATCACCGGCCAGGACGGCGCCTACCTGGCCGAACTGCTGCTGGAAAAAGGCTACGAAGTCCACGGCATCAAGCGCCGGGCCTCCCTGTTCAACACCGACCGGATCGATCATCTTTACCAGGACCCCCATGTGGACAACCGCCGCCTGGTGCTGCACTACGGCGACATGACCGACTCCACCAACCTGATCCGGATCATTCAGGCGGTGCAACCGGACGAGATCTACAACCTGGCGGCCCAATCCCACGTGCAGGTCTCTTTTGAAACCCCCGAATACACCGCCAATGCCGACGCCATCGGCCCGTTGCGCATCCTGGAGGCGATCCGGATTCTGGGACTGGAGCAGAAGACCCGCTTCTACCAGGCCTCCACCTCAGAGCTGTACGGCCTGGTGCAGGAGATCCCCCAAAAAGAGACCACCCCCTTCTACCCCCGCTCCCCCTACGCCTGCGCCAAGCTGTACGCCTACTGGATCACGGTCAACTACCGCGAGGCCTACGGCATCTACGGCTGCAACGGCATCCTCTTCAACCACGAATCACCGGTGCGGGGTGAGACCTTTGTCACCCGCAAAATCACCCGCGCCCTGGCCCGCATCAAACTGGGCCTGCAGGATTGCCTCTATCTTGGAAACCTTAACTCCTTAAGGGATTGGGGCCACGCCAAGGATTACGTGGAGATGCAGTGGCTGTTGATGCAACAGGACCAGCCCGAAGACTGGGTGATCGCCACCGGCATCCAGCACAGCGTGCGTGACTTTGTGAACGCAGCCGCTGAAGAATTAGGGATGAAAATCAGCTGGCAGGGCAGCGGTGTCGATGAAACCGGCACCTGGCCTACTCCCTCGCCCGCTGCGGGAGCGGGTCGGGGTGAGGGGGGGCGTGTCATCGTCAGGGTTGACCCGCGCTACTTCAGGCCCACCGAGGTAGAGACCCTGCTGGGTGATCCCAGTAAGGCCCACCAGAAACTGGGTTGGAAACCCAGGATCACCTTCAAGGAACTGGTGGCCGAGATGGTCAGGGAAGATCTGAAGGCAGCCGAACGGGATGAACTGGTCAAGAAACACGGCTACCAGGCCTTTGATTACAACGAGTAAGGGACAACACAAAACCGCTATCTCACGCAACGCCACAGCGTCGCAACGCAAGGCAAAAAAGGAGACTGCCTTTTCTGAAACGGGAACCTTCTCCCCCTTGATGACTCTCCGGTGTGTCTGACTGATGACCTTATCGAGGATTCCGATCGCACGCTCAAGCTTCTCAGCCAGTATCTTGCCGGCAAAGAGCTCGGAAAGAGCCTGTCCTTTATGAGCCGGCAGTTCAGGAATTGCTTCCACTGCGTATCTCCTGACCTTGCCGGCATACTTGAGCAGGTCTTTATAGGCATCCAGGCGAACGTTTTCCTTCTTGGAGTTGAGGATAGTCAGAACCAGCTTCTTGACTACCCGTCGACGGTCGCTGTACCGATAAGCAGGAGAAGGATGCAATTCCTTGCCTTCGGCCAGCCGGCGGGTGATGATCCGGATACCATCGGCCAGCAACGTTGAGTCGGTTGGATGATGAATGTCGGTCTCAACTGCCGTGGCATCGATACGTACCTTGCGGCCGGTTTCGATCTTTGCTGCCCGTGCGTAGCCGATGATTTCCCGGTGAATCGTCTCCCAGGTCTCTTCCCGCAGGGACTTGATGTTCTCCTGGAGAATAGACTTACCGGGGTACTGTCCCATCTCCAGAAGGGAGAATACGCGAAAGGCATCTGAGTCTTCCAGATGAAAGGCCAGCTCTTCGTAGGTGAGTTGGCGATACTGCTTCAGGATGGCGCAGCGCAGAACCTGCTCGGCAGTCATCCCCTCCCGCCCTGTGGTAGGGCGTGCAGAGCAAATCAGATCCTGATAGACAGAATCATTTCATGCGCATCCTGGAGCCCCTCGAAGAGAATTACTAAATGATACCAGCTCGTTGGAAGCAAATAGCACCACAAAACTACTCAAAACAAAAACAAAAGATGCCTTATTTTACATAAATATCAATGCGTTAGAGTTTCCGGACGGAAACTGCCCTAAGGATTGGATCGACAAGCGTCTGCGCGGCATCGCCATCCGTCAGAACCTGACCGATGAATGGCAGGAGCGGGGGATCAGCAGTGAACGAGACTTCCGTATCCTGACCGCCGAGATCGCCAAAGCTACCTTTGGCATGTCGCCATCGGAGCACAAGCAGTTCAAGGGACTTTCCAGGTAACAGGATAATCTGCGCGACCATATGACCGACCTTGAGCTGATCTTCGCCATGCTGGGCGAAAAAGTGACCACCGAGATATCGCAGTCAGAAAAGCCTGATACCTTTGAGAGCAAAAAGTGGCCCGCCGTGGTGGCAGAGTTGCCGGTACCGCCAGAATTGAGACGAAAAAGAGTTGAATCGCAGCGTGGTCAGTAAACAGAATTTTCTTTCCAAAGCGATTACTGAGGATATGGAGAGAACACCATGAAGATCTTCATCGCCGGAGCAACCGGATTTGTGGGCGGGCACCTGACCGCTGAACTGCTGCGTCGTGGGCACCAGCTGGTGCTGCTGTCCCATGGGGCGCCTGCGGCTGAACAGCCCGGCATCAGCTATGTCGGGGGCGATGTCACTGATCCCGCGAGCTACCAGCCGGCGATCAGCGGTTGCGATGCGGTGATCAACCTGGTGGGGATCATCCGCGAGTTCCCGGCCAAAGGGATTACCTTTGAGCGGCTGCACGTGCAAGCCACCGCCTGCATGGTGGCCGCTGCCCAGCAGAGCGGCGTGCAGCGCTACCTGCAGATGTCGGCCCTGGGCACCCGCCCTGATGCCGTTTCGGGCTACCACCGTACCAAATGGCGGGGTGAGGAGCTGGTGCGGGGCAGCGGCCTGACCTGGACCATCTTCCGACCATCACTGATTTTCGGACCCCGTGACGCCTTTGTCAACATGCTGGCCGACCAGCTGCGGCTGGCCCCGGCCATGCCCACCATGGGGGACGGCACCTACCGGCTGCAGCCGATCCATGGCGACGACGTGGCCCGCTGCTATGCCGAGGCCCTGGAACGGCCGGAGACCGCTGGGCAGACCTTTGAACTGTGCGGCGCGGACCGGCTCAGCTACCGGGAGCTGTTGGACGCCATCGCCGAGGCCCTGGGCAAAGGACACCCCTGGAAGCCGTCCCTGCCGCTGGCGTTGATGCAACCCGTTATCAAGGCCCTGCAAGGGTTCAGCGCCTTTCCGATCACCAGCGACCAGCTGCAGATGCTGCTGGAGGAGAACATCTGCGACGGTCGCTGGCGCGAGACCTTCCGGTTTGAGCCGACCCGCTTCCGGGACGGCATCCGTGCCTACCTGAAGGGCTGACATGCACCCGATCTTACGGCTGCGCACCGGCTGTCTGGTGATCGTGCTGACGCTGCTTATGACAAACGGTCCCAGCTCTGCCGCCCCGGTGGAGCCCGATTCGATCGACGAACAGCTGGAGCAGCTGGTGGCCCAGGGGAGCCGGCGGGACCCACGCTACGGGATGGCCACCTACTATGCCGCGCGCTTCATCGGCCGCCGCACCAGTTCGGGCGAACGCTACCACCCCGACAAGCTGACCGCAGCCCATGCCACCCTGCCGTTAGGATCGGTGGTGCGGGTAATCAATCCCAAGACCGGCCAGGACGTGGTGGTGCGGATCAATGACCGCTGCCACCCCAGCCATGCGCCCAAAAACCTGATCGACCTCTCCCGTAAGGCCGCCCAACAGATCGGCCTGTGGGGCAAGGGCTTGATCAAGGTCCGCATCATTCCGCTCATGGAAGGAGGCCGGACAACACAACATCGCCTGACGCAGGAGGATGCACCATGAAACAACTGTTCATCGCCGGGTGCGGCTATACCGGCCAGCGCGTGGCCCTGACGGCCAAACAACAGGGCCGGCAGGTAACCGCCCAGCTGCGTGATGAGGCCAAGTCCAGTCCCCTGTCCGAGGCCGGTATCACGGTCTGTCTGGCCAACATGGACCAGCTGGAGGATATCCCTCTCCTGGCGCTGGCCGGGCAGAGCCTGCTCTACAGCGTCCCTCCCCAGGGAGGCGGCAGCATCGACCTGCGGACCCGCAACTTCATCGCCGCCCTGGAACGAGATCAGCAGACGCCCGCCCGGATCATCTACCTGAGCGCCACCAGCGTCTACGGCGATACCGGCGGCGCCCTGGTGGACGAGACCAGCCCGGCCCAACCGATCGCCGCCATGGGCAAACGGCGGCTGGATGCGGAACAGCAGTTCAGCGCCTTTGCCGAGCGCCACGCTATCCCGCTGGTGATCCTGCGGGTCTCCGGCATCTACGGACCGGGCCGTCTGCCGTTGATGCAGATCTCCCAGGGCCAGCCGCTGCTGCAGGAAGAACTGGCCAAGCCCTCCAACCGGATCCATGTCGACGACCTGGTGCAGGTCTGCCTGGCAGCACTGGAGCGGGGCAGCGGGATCTACAACGTCAGCGACGGCGTCCCCACCAGCATGACCGCCTACTTCAACGCCTGTGCTGATGTCTTGAGGCTGCCACGCCAGCCCCAGGTGGACCTGGCAGAGGCCCGGCGGGTGATGCCGCCCCTGCTGTTCACCTACTTCGTTGAATCGCGGGTGGTGAATAACCGCCGCATGCTGGCTGAGCTGGGCATCACCCTGCGCTATCCAACCCTGGCGGAAGGGCTGCGCGCCTCACTAAGCGACCGATGACGGCACTGCCCACCATCTTTGATCTCCTGCTGGACCATTACGGCCCCCGTGACTGGTGGCCCGCCGAGAGCCCCTTCGAGGTCTGCGTCGGCGCCATTCTGACCCAGAACACCAACTGGGGCAACGTGGAGAAGGCGATTGCCAACCTCAAAGCGGCCGACTGCCTGACCGCGACCGCCATCGCCACGCTGCCGCAGCAGCAGCTGGCCGCACTGATCCGGCCGGCCGGCTACTTCAACGTCAAGGCCCGCCGCCTGCAGTCCTTCTGCACCTGTGTCCTGGAAGCATGCCAGGGCGACCTGAACCGCCTGTTTGCGCAGGATTGGCGACGGCTGCGCCCGTGGCTGCTGGCCGTGAACGGCATCGGCCCGGAGACCGCCGATTCGATGCTGTTATATGCCGCCAATCAGCCCAGCTTTGTGGTGGATGCCTACACCCGCCGTATCTTCAGCCGCCTGGGATTGGTGGAGGCGTCCATCGCCTATGAGCCGCTGCGTTCATTCTGCATGCAGCAATTGCCGGAGGACCCGGCCCTGTACAACGAGTTTCACGCCCTGATCGTGGAACACGGAAAGCAGCACTGCCGGCCCCGGCCCCGTTGCGCTGACTGCTGTCTGGCAGCCCACTGCGGCTACCTGCGGCAACAAAACGGGTAGCCCGGCGGTTGACGCCCCAGGCTGAGTGTGGTTTAATTCTGCGCTGTGGAAACTGACGCCTACATCGCCCTTGGTTCCAACCTGGGGGATCGGGAACTGAACCTGTTGCGGGCCGTTTCGGAACTGGGCCGCCTGCCCGGCTGCCGTGTAACGGCCCTTTCCCGTTTTTACGAGACCTCGCCGGTGGGCATGCCTGACGACACACCCGCCTTTCTGAACGGGACAATCAGGCTGACGACCGAACTCGACCCCCGCGATCTGTTAACCGAACTACAGCGAATCGAGCAGCAGGTCTTCGGTCGCAGCGCCTCGGCCACGCCGGTCTCGCGACGCATGGATCTGGATCTGCTGCTGTACGGCGACCAGGTTCTGAACACGCCTGATCTGACCGTACCCCATCCACGGCTGGCGCTGCGCCGTTTTGTGCTGCAGCCGTTGGCCGAGATCGCGTCAGACCTGGTGGAGCCGTTGAGCGGAAAGACCATCAGCAGTCTTTTGAAAGGACTGCACTCGGAGGAGCGGGTTACCCCGCTGGAGTAACACAAATGGGATTGATACGACTGCTGTTTATGGGACTCTTGGTCTACATCGGCTACCGCGTGGTCAAGGCGCTGCTGGCGCCCAAACCGAACGCCGACGCCCCCCCGCAACGGATCAAGGGCGAAGATGCAGTGCAGGATCCGGTCTGCGGGGTCTACCTCTCCCGTGACGACGCGGTGGTGGGTACCCTGGAGGGCAAACGTCACTACTTCTGTTCCATGGCCTGTCTGGAAAAATTTCGCGAACAACTTGATCATATGCCCTAACCAACACTCGGAGGTTTACCCATGAAATTCTTCATCGACACCGCAGATGTGCAAGAGATCCGTGCAGCCCATGAACTGGGCCTGGTGGACGGCGTCACCACCAACCCGTCCCTGATCGCCAAGTCCGGCCGCAAGTTCAAGGATGTGATCAAGGAGATCACCGCCATCGTGGATGGCCCGATCTCGGCCGAGGTGATCTCCCTGGAGGCCAAAGGGATGGTTAAAGAGGCCAAGGAGCTGGTCAAGATCCACAAGAATATTGTGATCAAGGTACCGATGACCCCGGAGGGGCTCAAGGCCACCAAGGAGTTGACCAAACTCAAGATCAAGACCAATGTCACCCTGATCTTCTCCCCGCTGCAGGCACTTTTGGCCGCCAAGGCCGGCGCCACCTACGTCTCTCCCTTTGTGGGCCGGTTGGACGACATCTCCCAGGACGGCATGGGCATTATCGAAGAGATCCGCACCATCTTCGACAACTACGGCTACACCAGCGAGATCATCGTGGCCAGTATCCGCAACCCGATCCATGTGCTCAATTCGGCCCTGATCGGTGCCGACATCTGCACCATCCCCTACTCGGTCATGCTGCAGCTCTCCAAGCACCCGCTGACCGATGCCGGCATCACAAAGTTTCTGGAAGACTGGGAAAAGGTGCCGAAGTAACAATCAACGAAGCCGGGGGCGGGTATGGCAAAACAGCTGGGCGACATACTGGTAGAGACCGAACTGATCAGCAGGAAGACACTGCAGCGTGCCCTGGAACGCCAGGCCGGTACCGACAAGCGCCTGGGGCAAGTGCTGGAAGAGATGGGGGTGATCACCGAACAGGAGCTGATGGAGGCCCTGATCCGTCAGAACAGCCCGTTCGTTGACGCCGGCCACAAAAGACAGCTGGGGGACCTGCTGGTTGAGGCCAAACTGATCAGCGAAACAACCCTGGAACGGGCCCTGGAGCGGGGCAAGACTGAAGGCAAGCGGCTGGGGCAGGTGCTGGAGGAGATGGGGGTGATCACCGAGCAGGAGTTGGTGGATGCCCTGGGCCGGCAGTTCAACTTCAAGACGGTCAAGGATTTTGCCAGCCGCAGCTATGCCCCTGAGCTGCTCAACCTGCTGCCCACCGAGTTCGTGATCAAGCGGGTGGTCTTTCCGCTGATGCTGAAGGATTTTCAGCTGGCCGTGGCCATGTCCGATCCGTTCGACAGCGAAACCTGCGACCTGATCGCCCGGATTACCGGCAACCAGCTGATTCCGGTACTGGCCACCCGCCGCGAGATACTGGACGCCGTCGCCCGGCACTACCTGAACAGCCCCTACAACCCGGACGCCGCTGATACGATCCTGGTGGTGGAAGATTCCCCCACCGTGGCCACCGTGGTGCAGGCAGCGCTGGTCAAGGAAGGCTACAACGTGATCCTGGCCGAAGACGGGATGGAGGCGCTCAAGCTGGTCTTGACCCGTCGCCCCCGGCTGGTGATTACCGACGCCGTCATGCCCAAACTGGATGGGTTTGCCCTGCTGCGGGCCATCAAGGCCAATCCGATGACCGCCGAGACCCCGGTGATCATGCTGACCGGCAGGGCCTCAACCGATGATGAACAGAAGGCGCTGGAATCGGGCTTTATCGATTTTATCCCCAAGCCGGTCCAGCCGCTGCGGGTGGTTTCCCGGGTCAAACGTGCCCTGGAGCTTTCCCGCCAAATAAAGACAGCCTAGCGTCGGCGACCGCCCTGGCTGCTGCGTCTGAACTCCCAGGGCGGCTGCGGGTCGGGCTGCCGCCAGAGCCCCAGCCGCCGCCGACGCGCCCGATCTTCAAGCCGCAGGTACTCGGAGGCGTAATCCCCTTCGAGATGATGGCGGTAGGCCCAGGCCAGTCCTTCGGCCACCATAGCCGCATTGATATCGGCTCCGGCCAGCCTGACCACACCCACCGTCCGTCCGTACCGATCCTGATCCCGCACCTCAACCGTAACCGCCTTGCCCAGCAGCTTGTACATCAGCACCCGTTTGGCCACGGCGCTGTAGGCCTGCCCCTGACGGTCGGGCTTGGCGGTCTCCGGGGCGTCGATGCCGTACAGACGCACTTTGAGCTGCCCCTGAGGCCGGACTACCAGCAAGAGGGTGTCGCCGTCGTAGACCTGCCGCACCATACCATGCAACGTCGCTGCGCCGGACAGCCCCGGCAGGCTGAGCAGTAACATCACTACCGCCAGCAGCATACGTCTCATGCCAGACCTCGTTCGTAGTTGAAGCTGGTGGTGCCGGGAAGCGCACGGTCGCTGCGGAAGGCGGCCAGCACGGCATCACGGCTGCCGGGCTCGGTCTCGGACAGATCCAGCTGGAAGGAGCGGCAACCCATGCGGCGCAGCTCGGCCAGCTGCCCCAACAGGGAAAAGGGGGTGGCGGCGCTGATCACCGACAGGCCATCCCGGCCGCGCAGGGTGTAGCCCTCGCCCCGATCGGACTGGAACGGCGATCCGCTCGTAACCTCCTTGATCCTGATACGGGTGGTCATTACCTCAACCGGGGCGTAGACCGTCACGGTACGCTGGATCGGCAGCCCCAGTCCCAGCAGGGCAGCCAGGTTTTCACGGTCGTCCTCCAGATAGAGGGTGGCCCGCTCCACCTCAAGCTCCTGCCAGGTGGCCAGGGCCTGACTATTGAGCGAAAACAGCCGGTAGCCGCCGGACAGCCGCAGGTCAGGCAGACCGCGCAGTAACCGGAAATGGCTGTGGTTGGTGACCTCGAAACAACGGAAGCCCTCAGCGTGCAGCTGCTGCACCAAGACGCGGTACCAGGGATAGTCGGCCTCGAACAGCATGAACGGCAGCTGCCAGACCACCCGCTCAGGGGTCTCGCGCAAGCGGGACAGATAGCGCGGCAGGTTGTGGGCCGTGGCCCGGCGCAGCGGCAACACCACCCGATCGGCCTGTGACAACGCCCAACGGGCGTCGGTCGGGCTGTCCACCACGATCAGCAGCTCTTCACGCTGATCATGACGATTTACGGTTCGTTGCTGCGTCTCAAGCTCTACCAGGGCGCCGGCCTTGGCCTGGGCGATCAGTCGACGCTGCTGGCCGGCACCTTCCTGTTCCAACCGCCGGTACAGCTCACGCCGAATCTCCTTCAGCCTGGCCGGTGGGATAAAAACGGCCGGGAAGTCTGGGGCGGACAGCCGGGCCAACTGCAAAGGGGTCTCGCCGGTCTCACTGAAGCGTGCCCTGAGCACACCGCTCATATCGGCGCTGCGGGCCGGCTCCAGGGCACCCAGCGGAAAAGCGTAGCTGAAGCTGGCGGCCCCCAGCCGAGCCGAAATCTGCAAGGTCCACTCTGTTCCGTGCTGGCTGCAGGCGAGCTCCAGCGACACGGCGACACGGTCCGGCCCGGCGGCCTGCAGTTTACGGTTGGCGGCCTCGTCGCTCATGCCGAAGGCGTCGTGGGCACCCACCTTGAACAGGGCATCACCCGGCTTGGCCTCAAAAGGGCAGACCACCTCCACCTGGGCGTGGGCGCTGCATGCCGGCACCTTTTTACGCCCGACGTACAGTTCCCGCAGGGTCCAGGCCTGACCGGCCATGTCGCTTTTAGGCTGCAGCCGCAATCGGTCGCCAACCTGCAACGGGTCGCGGCTTTCAAAGCTGATCCGGCCGCCGGCTGCCCGCTTGACCTCACCGGTAAAGCGCCCGGTGCCGCCCCGCAACCAGGGGTTGGCGATATCGCTCGGCTCCCTCGAGGAGAGAAAACCCTTGGTGGGGGCCCGCCCAAAGGAGTCCTTCAACCGTTCCTTGGCCTCGGCCAAGGCCTGCTTGTGACCGTCCGGCGGTGCATCCAGCACCAGGCGATAAGCCGCCACCACCTTGGCCACGTAATCGGCCGGTTTCATGCGGCCCTCAATTTTGAGCGACCTGACCCCGGCCGCTGCCAGCTCCGGCACCAGCTCGATGGCGGAGAGGTCGTTGGGCGAGAAGTAGTAGCCTTCCTTGCTGCGATGGCTGTACAGGCGGCGACAGGGCTGGGCGCAACGGCCCCGGTTGCCGCTGTGTCCGCCCAGCAGGGATGAAAAATGGCACTGCCCCGACACGCAGAAACAGAGCGCGCCGTGCACGAAGATCTCCAGTTCGGCAGTGCACTGCTGGGCGATCGCGGCGATATCGGCCAGCTGCAGCTCCCGGGCCAGTACCACCCGTTCAAAGCCCAGCTCTTCCAGCAGCTGCACTCCGGCCAGGTTGTGGATCGTCATCTGGGTGGAGGCATGCAGCGGGATTGAAGGAAAATGACGCCGTACCATGCGGGCCACAGCCATATCCTGCACGATCACCCCATCCACCCGCAGCCGGGCCAGCTCGGCCAGGGTCTCGGCCAGTTGCGGCAGCTCCTGCTCCTTGACCAGGGTGTTGAGGGTGATGTAGATGCGACGGTCCCGGCTATGGGCATAGGCCAGCATCCGCTCCATCTGCCCCAGGGTGAAGTTCTTGGCCCGGACCCGGGCCGAAAATTCCCGCAGGCCGGCGTAGACCGCATCGGCCCCGGACTCCATGGCTGCGAAAAAGGCCTCAAGGGAGCCGCAGGGGGCCAAAAGCTCCGGTTTATGGGCCACGGTGGTGGCTGTGTCAGATCGGGTCATTGCGACAGCTTTTCCAGTTCCCGCGCCAGGGCATCCAGCGGCGGACGTTTATTGACATCGTGAACATCGATATAGCGGATAATGCCCTGCTTATCGATCACAATCAGGGCCCGCTCGGCTGTGCCGTCCGTGCGCAGAATGCCGAACTTGGCTGCGGTAGCCCCGTGGGGAAAGAAATCCGACAGCACCGGAAACCAGAGCCTGCCCATCTGGTTGGTCCAGGAAAACAGACTTGCCAGACTGTCCACTGAAATACCGAGCAGCACGGCGTCATGCTCGTCAAACAGCTCCTTGACTATGTTGTAGCCCGGCCACTGATCCGAACAGACCGGCGTCCAGGCCGCCGGGATGAAGGAGAGCACCACGTGTTTCTTGCCACGGTAGTCGGCAAGGGAGACCTGCTGTCCCGTGACGGCCTTCAGACTGAAATCAGGGGCCGGTTCACCGACCTTGACCGTGAGTACGCTGTCCACCGGCTTGAGGATGCCGGTTTCGTAGAGGTTGTCCTTATAGGCCTCCGAACGTGCTGCAACCGGGACAGGGGCCAAGTCCAGCAGCGCGACAATCATGAGGCTCGCCAGAAGGCGGAAGGGTAGAAGCATGGCACAACTCCTTTCAGATGCCGGTCATGGTCAGCACGTCATTGAGAAAACGGGCCGGGTCGCCAAAGCTGCCCAGTTTGGAGTAGACCACCCGATGGCTGCCGTCCGGCATGATCCTGATCACGATAAAGTACGGGGTACGGACATCGCCCAGCTTTTTATGGATGATGAAGTCGGCATCGGCAAACAGCGGGAACGGCACCTGATACTTCTTCTTGAAGACGCCGACCTCATAGGGGTTGTTGCCGGCGCCGACACCGATGATCTTGACCCGGCCGCGGGCCCGCTGACTACCTTCAACCAGGTTATAGAAGACATTCATGTTGGGGGCATCCTTCTGGCAGTGGGGACAGTACATACTGAAGACCTGGAAGACCACCGCCTGCGCCTTTATTTCCGGCACCCTGAAGGAACCGCCGCCAAAGAAGAACAGACGACTTGTCAGCCCCAGATAGTTCCGGTCAGCGCCATCCTTGGGCAACGGCAGTTCGAAGTCAGGCAGCTGGTGCCCGGCACGGGGTGGTTCAGCAGCCTGCAGTGACGGTATCACGGCCAGCAGGGCGGCCAGCACCAGACAGGTTACCAGGATACGCTTCATAGCATTCTCCCCTTTCACGGCGTCACCGATTGCAGCTACCGCTGCTCGCAAACCATCTACTCAAACACAGCTGCTGCCAGACCATAACGGACCGATCTGGCTGAGTCAACAGCAGGCAGTATTACCGGTTGACAGACAGACCGTAAGCGGTATTATATAACACTGTTCGTGAACTTACAGATAATTCCATCTCCGAGTTGTACTGCCTACGGAAGCGGCTTCTATGGCGTGCAACCGCGGGTGTCGCGGGAAACGGCGGCGCCCTCCTGTCCTTGAAAAGGGGATGGTTGGCATCGGCAACGATAACAACCAGCAAAGGAGGACACCAGATGACGGTATCGAGGCGAGACTTTTTCAAGCTCTCCGGCACCAGTCTGGCTGCGGCGACGTTCGGCTTCAGCCTGGCGCCGGTAGAGGCCAGGGCTGCGGATCTGCAGATTCGCTACGCCAAGGAAACCACCACCATCTGCCCCTACTGCGCGGTCGGCTGCGGCATGATCGTACATACCCAGCGGGGCGAAATCATCAACGTCGAGGGCGATCCGGATCATCCGATCAACGAAGGAGCGCTCTGTCCCAAAGGTTCCTCCGTCTACCAGCTGCGCGACAACAAGGCCCGCCTGACCAAGCCGCTCTACCGCGCCCCCGGCACCAGCGAGTGGCAAGAGGTTTCGTGGGACTGGGCCATCGACGAGATCGCCAAGAAGGTTAAAAAGACCCGCGACACCACCTTCGTACCCACCAGCCGCATCAAGGTTAACGACCAGCAGGTCGAGGCCGTGGTCAACCGCACCATGGGCATCGCCTCCATCGGCAGCGCCGCGCTGGATAACGAAGAATGCTATCTGTACCAAAAATTCCTCAGGGGGTTAGGTCTGGTGTATATCGAACACCAGGCCCGCATTTGACACAGCGCAACGGTAGCGGCTCTGGCAGAGTCGTTTGGACGCGGTGCAATGACGAACCACTGGATTGACCTGAAGAATGCCGACGTAATCCTGATCATGGGGGCCAACCCGGCCGAGAACCACCCGCTCTCCTTCCGCTGGATCATGAAGGCCAAGGATGCCGGCGCCAAGGTGATCTGCGTCGACCCACGCTTTACCCGCAGCGCAGCAAAGTCCGACCTGTATGCCGCCCTGCGCTCCGGGACCGACATCGCCTTCCTGGGCGGGATGATCAACTATATCATCCAGAACAAGGCCTACTTCGAGGAGTACGTCAAGCAGTACACCAACGCCAGCTACCTGGTGAACGGTGACTTCAAGATGCCGGGCGACCTGGCCGGCCTGTTCTCCGGTTACGATCCCCAGAAGCGCAGCTACGACCCCAAGGCCTGGTCGTTCCAGAAAGGCGCTGATGACAGCGTCAGGAAGGATATGACCCTGCAGGATCCCAACTGCGTCTTCCAGCTGCTGAAGAAGCATTACTCCCGCTACACCCCGGAGCTGGTGTCACGCATCACCGGAACCCCCAAGGAAAAACTGCTGGAGATCTACAAGCTGTACGCCTCCACCGGTGCGCCGGACAAGGCCGGCACCTCCATGTACGCCATGGGTTGGACCCAGCACACCGTGGGCACCCAGAACATCCGCACCATGTCGATCATTCAGCTGTTGCTGGGCAACATGGGGGTGGCCGGCGGCGGCGTAAATGCCCTGCGGGGCGAATCGAACGTGCAGGGTTCCACCGATCAGGGGCTGCTGTTCCATATCCTGCCCGGCTACCTGCCGGTCCCGTCGGCCGACCTGAAGGATCTGGCCGCCTACAACGAGAAGTACACGCCCAAGAGCAAGGACCCGCAAAGCGCCAACTGGTGGCAGAACCGACCCAAATATATCGCCAGCTATCTCAAGGCGATCTACGGCGCCAAGGCCACCAAGGAGAACGACTACGGTTATGCCTGGCTGCCCAAGCTGGATCCGGGCATGAACTGCTCCTGGCTGATGATCTTCGACAACATGATCAAGGGTAAATTCAAGGGTTTCTTTGCCTGGGGACAGAACCCGGCCTGCTCGGGAACCAACTCCACCAAGGTACGCAACGCCCTGGCCAAGCTGGACTGGATGGTAACGGTCAATATTTTCGACAACGAGACCGCCTCCTTCTGGAAAGGGCCCGGCATGAATCCGGCTGATGTCAAGACCGAGGTCTTCCTGCTGCCGGCGGCCGCCTCCTTTGAAAAGGAAGGCAGCATCTCCAACTCAGGCCGCTGGGCCCAGTGGCGCTATGCCGCAGTCAAGCCGCTGGGCTCAAGCAAGCCGGACGCCGAGATCATCCACGAACTCTATCAGAAACTGAAAGCCCTCTACACTAAAGAGGGCGGGGCCCTGCCCGAGCAGTTGCTGAACCTGACCTGGAACTACGGCTTCAAACATGCCGACGGCAGCATCCACTCCGTTGACCCCCATCTGGTGGCCAAGGAGATCAACGGCTATTTCCTGGAGGATGTGCCGGACAAGAAGGCCCCAGCCAGCATGCCACCCAAGCTGCTCGGCAAAAAAGGGGAACTGGTGGGCGGCTTTGCCCTGCTGCAGGCCGATGGCAGCACCTCCTGCGGCAACTGGATTTACAGCCAGAGCTACAACGAGAAGGGCAACATGATGGCCCGCCGGGGCAAGAAAGACCCCACCGGTCTGGGGATGTTCCCGGAATGGTCCTGGTGCTGGCCGGTTAACCGGCGCATCATCTACAACCGCGCCTCTTGTGATCTGGATGGCAAACCGTTCAACCCGAAAAAAGCGGTGGTCTACTGGAATCCGGCGGCGGTGCAACCCACCGGCGCCCTGGGCGGCTGGGTGGGAGATGTGCCGGACGGCCCCTGGCCGCCGATGTCAGACCCAAAGGACGGCAAGAAACCGTTCATCATGCGGGCCGACGGCGTGGCCGCCATCTTCGGCCCGGGCATGAAGGAAGGGCCGTTCCCTGAGCATTACGAGCCGCTGGAGTGCCCATTGGCTGAAAACCTGCTGTCAAAGCAGATCAATAACCCGACCATCAAGCTGTTCAAGGAGACCAATGCCAAGGAAGACATGGTGGCCTCCTGCGATCCCCGTTTCCCCTATGTGGCCAGTACCTATCGGGTGACTGAACACTGGCAAACCGGGGTCATGACCCGCAACACCCCGTGGCTGCTGGAACTGCAGCCACGCCTGTTCGTTGAGCTCAGCCCGGAGCTGGCCAAGGAGAAGGGGATCAAGAACGGCGACATGGTCGAGGTTTCATCGATCCGCGGCTCGGTTGAGGCGGTTGCCATGGTGACCCGGCGCTTTAAACCGTTCACCATCGGCGACCAGGTGGTCCACGAGGTCGGTATGCCCTATTGCTACGGCTGGCACACCCCCAATGTGGGGGATTCGGTCAACCTGCTGACCCCCACCGTCGGGGATGCCAACACCATGATTCCTGAGACCAAGGCCTTCATGGTCGGCATCAAGAGAAAGGGGTAAGCCATGGCGACGACACCGACACCATTTAATGCCGATAAACGGAAAGGCTTTCTGGTTGACACCGCGCGCTGCATCGGCTGCCGCTCCTGTCAGGTGGCCTGCAAGCAGTGGAACAAACTGCAAGCTGACAAGACCACAAACAAGGGGACCTTTGAAAACCCCCGTGACCTGACCCCGGCCCTCCACAACCGGATCCACTTTATGGAAAGCGCGACCAGTGACGGTGGCATGACCTGGCAGTTCTTCAACGAACGCTGCATGCACTGTGGCGAGGCCGGTTGCATGAAGGTCTGCCCCTCTCCCGGTGCGTTGACCAGGACCAAGGACGGCATCGTGGTCTATAACAAGGAGAAGTGTATCTCCTGCAAGTACTGCGTCTCAGCCTGCCCGTTCAACATCCCGCGTTATGACGATGATGACAAGGTCTCCAAATGTCACCTCTGCATCGACCGGGTTTCAAACGGCCTGACACCGGCCTGCGCCAAGGCCTGCCCCACCGAGGCGCTCAAATTCGGCAATCGCGACACGCTGATCGCCTCGGCCAAGGCTGCCAAGAAAACCCTCTACGGCGAAAACGATCTGAACGGCCTGGGGGTCGTGTATGCCCTGGAAGGGCCGCCGGACCAGTACGGTCTGCCGAACAAGCCAAGCATTCCATTCTCGATCTTCCTCTGGAAGGATGTCATCAAGCCGCTGGGGATTCTCGGGTTCTGGGGCAGTATCGGCGCAGTGCTGTTGCACTACGTCACCATCGGCCCCAAACAGCTTGAAGAAGAGCATCCCCGCAGCGAGGAGGACCACCATGAATAAAAACCGGATCGAACGGTTTACCACCAAGGAACGGGTACTGCACTGGGTGGTGGCCCTGTCCTTTTTCACCCTGGTACTCTCAGGGCTGGGGCTTTTCTCCCAGATGTTCAACGGCTACTTCAACCTGTTCGGCGGCGGCCGGAATGCCATTATGGTCCACAAACTGGCCGCGCTGATCTTTTTTGTCACCTCGCTTATGATGTTTTTCCATAACCGGACCGAGATCACGACCCTGACCGAGAACGACTGGAACTGGATCAGGAAGAAGGGCTGCTACCTGACCAGGGAAGACTGCCAGTTCAACATGGGCAAGTTCAACCCCGGCCAGAAGCTGTTTGCGCTCTGCATTGCCGTTGCCACCGTGATCCTGGGCATCACCGGCATTTTTATCTGGTTCCCGACCTTCTTTCCACGTATCGTCGTGCAACTGTCGTTGATGCTGCATGGCCTGATGTTTATCTGCGCCCTGATGTTCTCTGTCGTGCACGTCTACCTCGGTTCGGTCGGCAACCCCGGCACTCTGGAATCCATGCTGTGGGGTAACGTCACCAGAACCTGGGCCAAACATCACCACGCCCGCTGGTACAAGGAAAACTTCGAGAAAAACCGCTGATGCCCTGACGCCGGGATCAGACCGATGTGACCCCCTCCCCGCACAGGGAGGGGGTTTTCATTAGCACAACCTGAGAACCAGAGGGGATAGAGACACTAATGAACACGACCGAGGCAAAGCTGGCAGCCCTGCGCGCAGCACTCACCACATCGCCTGAATACGCAGAGATAATACCTTTTTTCATTGCCATCCAGGAGTATCTGCTGGGCCGTGAGCTGACCACCGGCATCACGGCCAACGTGGCTGCCTCGCCCAAAGAGCGCAACCAATCTGGCTTCCCGCTGCTGTCACCGACGGATCTTGAGGTGAACCACGAGCAGGCGCGCCACTTTCTGGCAGGCCTGGTAGCGGTGATCAAGGCCAACAGCCGTGAACCTGTAGCCGGGTTGGATACGCTGGCCACTGCGCTGGCCACCGACCAGCTCGACCCTGCTCCGCTGTTCAGAGCCATCCTGGAACGACAGCGGCCACCACTGGACGAAACGGCGGCCGCGCTGGAGGTGCCGGCACCGCTGATCGAATTTCTGTGCGAGGTTCCGTTGCGCACCATGCTGGAACGGCTTGCGGAACCGTTCGGGCCGGACGATGTAGCCGGCTGGCAGGAAGGATTCTGCCCGATCTGCGGTTCTCGGGCAGGCATGGCCGAACTGGCCGGAGAAGAGGGCAAACGTTACCTTGCCTGTTCTGCCTGCAGCTTCACCTGGCTGTTCAGCCGTATCAAATGCCCCTACTGTGGCTGCGAAGAGCCGGACAAGCTCTCCTACTTCACCGTCGATGACGGCCCGGTACGGGTCGATACCTGCAAGGGCTGCAGCCGCTACATAAAGACCCGCGACTCGCGCAAGGGCGACAGCGACGTGCCCCTGGAGGTGCGTGACGCCCTGACCATGCACCTCGACCTGATGGCGTCGCGCGAAGGTTTTGAACGTGGAAAATAGGCAGCCGGTTATCCACCGCTACCGAAACGGCACGCTGACGCCGGAACCGGGTGAAACGGTGAAGGAGTTTGCGCTATTGTTGCAGGTTAATGGTCGCGAGATCGCCACACTGGTCTCCTCGCCCCATGACCTGCGCCAGCTGGTGGTGGGATTCCTGCGGCTGCAGGGATTTGTGCGGACGATCGCCGATTTCGATCTGTTGGCGATCTGTGACGATTTCGGGGTTGCCAATGTCCGCATCAAGGGTGAGCTGCCAGATCAGCTCAGGCCGGTGCTGACCTCCGGCTGCGGCACCGGCATCACCTTTACCCTGCCGGAAGCGCCGGCTGGCGCGATGTACCCCGCTGCCCAGCCGACCGAGGCTGCCACCATCTTCAGGCTGATGGATCAGCTGCACCGGCTGACCGAACGGTACAGCACCCACGGCGGTATCCACTCGGCAGCCACCGGTGACGAGCAGGGGCTGCTGCTGCATTGCGAGGATATCGGGCGCCATAACACCGTTGACCGGATCGCCGGCGAGGCCCTGCTGAGAGGTATCGATCTGAGCGGCAAACTGCTGCTGACCTCGGGGCGCATATCATCAGAGATGGCTGCCAAGGCGGCACAGCTGGGGGTCAGGCTGCTGGCATCGCGCACCTCTCCCACCGACATGGCGGCCACCATCTGCCAGCAGGCCGGCATTACCCTGGTGGGCTATGTCAGGGGCGGATCGTTCAAGGTCTACAGCCGTCCCAAGGGGATCATCACACCGGCCGCCTGATGATCACCGGCCGAAAAACGCGTCGAGATACGGATTGGCTGGCTGCCGGGCTATCTCATCCGGTCTGCCGGACTGGATCACCGCGCCCGCTTCAAGCGCGATCACCCAATCCGCAAGCCGATAGACCTCTTCCCGATCATGGCTGGCGATGACCGCCGCCCCGCCGGCCGCATGCAGGCTCATGCCAAAGTCTTCAATCAACGACCTGCGGGCCAGAGGGTCCAGAGAGGTAAACGGTTCATCCAGCAAGATCACCTCCGGCTGCGCCGCAAAGGCCCTCGCCAGACTGGTACGTTGCCCTTCGCCCCCCGACAGCTTGCGGGCCGAACGTTTAGCCAGATGAGCGATCTTGAAGCGCTCCATGCACGCGGCTACCCGTCGATGCACCTCTGGGGCTGCCATCCCCCGCAGCTTCAGCCCTGCGGCCACATTGTCCTCCACGGTCTGATCGAACAACAGCGGTTCCTGAAAGACCATCGCCAGCTTTCTGCGATAGTCAACGACCTGTCTGCCGTCAGGAACCGGGTCTCCTCGGTAGTACAGCAGACCGCTCGCGCCATCCAGCAGCCGTGCTAACGCCAGCAGCAGGCTGGTCTTGCCCGACCCGTTAGGCCCGATCAAGGCCACGGTCTTGTTTTCATGCAGCACGAAAGACGGCACCCGCAGCACCTCGCTGCCGCCGCGCCTGACGATCAGATCCCGCATCTCCAGTAATGGCACGGAGTTGGTCATCGCGGACGCTCACGCTGCTGGATCACCGTCAGCAGATAATTGACTCCGAAGGCCAGCCCCAGCAGTACCAGCGACAGTGCAATAGCCACCTCAAAATTGCCCTTGCCGGTCTCCATCACCGTTGCGGTGGTCAGCACCCGCGTCTGCCCCTTGATGTTGCCCCCCACCATCATCGAGGCCCCTACCTCGGAGATCACCCCCCCGAAACCGGCCATCACTGCGGCCAGAAGCGGCAGCCGCGCCTCACGGACCAGTATCCGGACCATCTGCAGACGGGTGGCGCCCAGGGCCAGGATCTGCAGCTTCAGTTTTGCCGGCAGGTTTTGGATCGAGGCGATGGTGATTCCGGTGACGATCGGCGTGGCAATCACCGCCTGGGCCAACACCATGGCCGTCGGCGTGTAGAGAATCTCCAGGAAGCCGATCGGACCGTTGCGCCAGAGAAAGATAGTGACGAACAGGCCTACCACCACCGGCGGCAAGCCCATGCCGGTATTGACCATACTGATGATCAGACGCCGCCCCGGAAAATCGGACAGCGCCAGGAGCGTACCGCTCGGCAGGCCAAGCGCCAGGCTGATCAGGGTAGCGCTACAGGACACCTTGAGAGAGAGCCAGGTGATGGCCAGCAGCTCGCGATCCAGCGCCAGCAGCAGCGCCAGTGCCTGCCGTACCCCCTCAATGATCAGTTCCATCAGAGCCCCAATGATGCCGGCGACTTGCCTGCATCCGGAAAGAACAGCGCTGAACCGTACCTGCTGACGCCGAAGCTGCCGATCAGTTGCTGGGCTTGCTGTGACACCATGAAGTCGGCAAAGGCCTTGCCGCCGGCACGGTTTATCTTGGGCCATCTGGCGCTGTTCAGTTCCAGCACGTGGTAGACATTAAGCAGCTTGCCGTCGCCCTCGCTCAGGATATCCAGGCCAAGGCTCTTCCTGAGCGCCAGGTAAGTGGCTCGGTCGGTCAGTGTGTAGCCCTTTTTTTCGGCCGCCACGTTCAGGGTCTGACCCATGCCCAGGCCGGTCTGCTGGTACCACTGCTGCCCTTCGGGGTTCAGTCCGGCAGCCTTCCACAACCCTTGTTCCTTGGCGTGGGTACCTGAATTGTCGCCCCGGGAAGCGAACAAGGCGCCGCTGCTGGCGATACGTCGGAAAGCCTCGATGGCGCCGACGCCTTTGATCCTTGCCGGATCAGCGGCTGGACCAACAATGACAAAGTCATTGTGCATCACCAGACGACGGGTGGCGCCAAAGCCTGCTGCCATGAACTTCTGTTCGGCGGCCGGCGAATGCACCAGCAGCACGTCTGCCTCGCCCCGTTCGCCCATCTTCATCGCCTGGCCGGAGCCGACCGAGATTGTCTTGACCTGGTAGCCGCTCTGCTTTTCAAAGATCGGTAACAACAGATCCAGCAGGCCCGAATCCTGGGTACTGGTCGTGGTGGCCAGGATAATCGTCTTACCGCCCCCATCTGCGGCAAATGCTGCTCCGCCACCTATCGACATCGCCAGCATCAGTACTGCGATTAACATCCGTGCGATCAGCATGGTTCATCCCTCCTGTTGGTGGTGTATGGCAAGAAAAAAGGCCCCTTTTTACAAAGAAAAGGGGCCGTAGGACACGGGCAGACCGGGTCACTGATGCGCATTCCCCTTTTCAAAAGGATGGCGACGCTGTTTCCGGCGGCACCGGCGATCACAGGCCGTGAGGTTTTCTCCCTGGTAGGCCCTGTGATTCGGAGATAGTGCGATGTACTCGTTGCCAGTCATGACATATTTTACACAGCTTGTCCAGACAACAGCGCGAGAGACGGCTGATCGTTCAGGTCGCTTCCTGCAGCCGCTCCAGCAGTGCCGGCAGCTCCCGCTCAAGGCGATACTGCCGGCGACAGAACTCGCAGGTCACCTCTGCACTACCCTGCTCGGCCATCAGGCGCTCCAGCTCCTGCTTGCCCAGCGACAGCAGCGCCCGCTCCACCTTGTCGAGAGAGCAGCCACAACGGAAGGAGAGGTCGGTGGACTCCAGCAGGTTGTACTCCACCCCCGCCAACAGCAACTCCAGTAGTTCAGTGGGGCTTGTGCCCCCTGCCAACAAGGTCGTCAGTGGAGGCAGCTGTTCGATGCGGGTCATGACCTGCTCCACCGCCGCCTCGTCGGAGGGCGGCAACGACTGGATCAGGAAACCGCCCGCGCCGGCCACCTGACCGTCCGCAGCCAGGCTGACCCCCAGGCCGACCGCCGAGGGGATCTGTTCCGAATCGGTCAGGTAGTAGGCCAGGTCCTGGGCGATCTCGCTGGTAGAGAGCTGCACCATGCCGCTGTAGGGTTCTTTCAGCCCCAGGTCTTTGGTGACGGTCAGGAAACCTGCCCGGCCCAGCACGTCAGGCACACTCTCGGCAACGGCATCAGGCACGGCCACGGTCGCCCGCAGGGCGCCGTCCCAATCGGCCTCCGCGATCAGCTTCTGCATCGGGCCGTTGCCTTCAAATTTGAATGCCAGCCGCTGCCCCTGCTTGAGGGTACTGCCCAACAGCGCCGCTCCGGAAACGGCCCGCCCCAACGCAACCGAGACCACCGCTGAGCAGCCCTGCAGAAAACAGATATCATTGACCAGCTTGGTGGTGACACAGGCCACGGCCCTGATTTTGCCCTTGGCCGCCATGGCGCGGGCGAGGTGATCATTCACGACACACTCCTTGCTACTAAAAAAGCCCCGCGGGAGACCGCGGGGCTGTAGTGTAGCATCATTTGCAAGCAGGAAACTACTTCTTATCGCAGCTGTCCTCGAAGCTTAAGCTGGCCAGTTTCTGGTAGTAGGCGAAGTGGGCCCGGGCCCACTCGCCGGCCTGCTTCATCATGGCTTCTGCCCCTTTGGGGTTGGCCTTCTTGAGCATCCGGTAACGGTTCTCGTTGTTGGTGTACTCTTCGAAGCTGATGGTTGCCGCCTTGCTGTCCAGCTGCAGCGGGTTCTTGCACTCGGCAGCCAGAGCCGGATTGTAGCGGTACAGCGGCCAGTAACCGGACTGGACGGCCTTCTTCTGTGCATCCACACCAGCGGTCATATTGATGCCGTGGGCGATACAGTGGGAGTAGGCAATGATCAGCGACGGACCATCATAGGCCTCGGCCTCCAGCATGGCCTTGATGCACTGCCCCGGATTGGAGAGTGACACAGTGGCCACATAGACCGTACCGTAGGACATGGCGATCATGCCCAGATCCTTTTTGGAAACCGGCTTACCGCCTGCGGCAAACAGGCCGACCGCACCCATCGGGGTGGACTTGGAAGCCTGACCGCCGGTGTTGGAGTATACCTCGGTATCCAGCACGAACAGGTTGATGTTTTTTCCGGAGGCGATGACATGGTCCAGACCGCCAAAACCGATGTCATAGGCCCAGCCGTCACCACCGATACACCAGACCGACTTTTTGACCAGGTAATCGGCGATCGGCAGCAGCAGTTTGGCAACCTTGTTCTTGCTGCCCTTGATGGCAGCCTTAAGCTTCTCGACCCGGCCGCGCTGGGCTTCGATACCGGCCTGAGTGGACTGGTCGGCGGTGCTGATCTCCTTGAACAGCTTGGCTGAGGCAGCAAAGGCCTTGTCAGCCGCCAGTTCAGCCACGTACTCCAGGGCCGACTTGGTGAACTGATCCACGGTCAGACGCATGCCGTAGCCGAACTCGGCGTTATCCTCGAACAGCGAGTTGGACCAGGCCGGACCACGACCGTCGGCACGCTGTGCGTAGGGGGTGGTGGGCAGGTTGCCGCCGTAGATGGAGGAGCAGCCGGTGGCGTTGGCGATCATCATCCGGTCGCCGAACAGCTGGGTCAGCAGTTTCAAGTACGGGGTCTCACCGCAACCGGCACACGCGCCGGAGAACTCGAACAGCGGCCGGATCAGCTGGTTGTTGTTGAGGGTTTCCAGCTTGAGCTGACTGGCATCAACATCGGGCAGACTCAGGAAGAACTCAAAGTTCTCAGCCTCCTGGGCGCGCAACGGCGGTTGGAAGGTCATATCCAGCGCCTTGTGATCGGGGTTGGTCTTGTCTTTCGCCGGACAGTTAAAGGCACAGGCGCCGCAACCGGTACAATCTTCCGGTGCTACCTGTACGGTCAATTTTTTGCCTTCCTGGCCCTTGATCCGGCAGTCGGCCGACTTGTAGGTCTTGGGAGCATCCTTCAGCAGTTTGCCATCAAAGGACTTCAGTCGTACCGCAGCGTGGGGGCAGACAAAGGAGCAGATACCGCACTGGATACAGAGCTTCTCGTCCCAGACCGGGATTTCGGTGGCGATGTTGCGCTTCTCGTACTGGCTGGTTGCGGTTGGATAAGTACCGTCGGCCGGCATCTTGGAAACCGGCAGCTGGTCGCCCAGACCGGCCACCATCACGCCGGTGACATCCTTGACGAATTTGGGAGCCTTGGCCGAGACGGCAGCCGCCATCTTCAGTTTGCTGGTAGCCTTGGCCGGGACCTTTACTTCGTAGAAGTTATTCAGGCCGGCATCCACCGCCTTGTAGTTCATCTCCAGCACCTTCTCGCCGGCCTTGCCGTAGGACTTCTTGATGGCCCCCTTGATGGAAGCCACGGCATCCTTGATCGGGATAATGTTGGAGATCTTGAAGAAGGCGGTCTGCATGATCACGTTGATACGGGGTCCCAGGCCGATCTCGTTACCCAGCTTGACGCCGTCGATCACGTAGAACTTCAGCTGCTTGTCGATGATCTGCTGTTGCACCTCTTTGGGCATGGTGTCCCAAACCTCGTTGGGACCGAAGGGGGCGTTCAGCAGGAAGGTGGCGCCCTGCTTGGCCTTGGAGAGCATGTCGTACTTCTCCAGGAAGGAGAAGTTGTGGCAGGCCACGAAGTCGGCCTCCTGCACCAGATACGGAGCGCGGATCGGCTTCTTGCCAAAACGCAGGTGCGAGGTGGTCATGGAGCCGGCCTTCTTGGAGTCGTACACGAAATAGGCCTGGGCGTTATTGTTGGTTTCCTCGCCGATGATCTTGATGGAGTTCTTGTTGGCCCCCACGGTACCGTCGGAACCGAGACCGAAGAACATCGCCTCATAGGTGCCCGGCATCGGGTTGGTGAAGGAGTAGTCCACCTTCAGGCTGCAACCGGTGACGTCCTCTTCAATGCCCACCACGAACTTGTTCTTGGGCTTGGCGGCCTTCAGGTTGTCCAGCACGGCCTTGGCCATGGCCGGGTTGAACTCCTTGGAGCCCAGGCCGTAGCGGCCGCCGACGATCACCGGATAGCCGTTGAACTTGAACTTGCCTTCGGCCATCCCTTCGCCGATGGCGGTACGCACATCCAGGTAGATCGGCTCGCCCAGGGAGCCGGGCTCCTTGGTGCGGTCCAGCACGGCGATCTTTTTGACGGTCTTGGGCAGCGCCTTCAGGAAGGCGTCTTTCGGGAAGGGGCGATAGAGGCGGATCTTGACCACGCCGACCTTCTCACCCTTTTTGACCAGGTTCTCCACGGTATCCTGCACCACGTCGGCGCCGGAGCCCATCACCACCACCACCCGCTCGGCATCCTTGGCGCCGACATAGTCAACCAGCTTGTACTTGCGGCCGGTCAGCTTGGCGAACTTGTCCATCTCTTCCTGCACGATCTTCTCGCAGGCCGGGTAGTAGGGGTTGACGGTCTCACGGCCCTGGAAGTAAACGTCCGGGTTCTGGGCGGTGCCGCGCATGACCGGCTTGTCCGGGTTTAAGCCCCGGGCCTTGTGCTCGGCGATCAGCTTGTCGTCCAGCATGGCAGCCATCTCGTCGAAGGAGAGTTCCACCACCTTCTGGATCTCGTGGGAGGTACGGAAGCCGTCAAAGTAGTGCAGGAACGGCACCCGGGCACGCAGGGTGGAGGACTGGGCGATCAGGGCGAAGTCCATCACTTCCTGCACGTTGTTGGAGCACAAGAAAGCCCAGCCGGTGGAGCGGCAGGCCATCACGTCGGAGTGGTCGCCGAAGATCGACAGCGCCTGAGCGGCAATGGCGCGGGCCGAGACGTGGAACACGGTGGAGGTCAGCTCGCCGGCAATCTTGAACATGTTGGGGATCATCAGCAGCAGGCCCTGGGAGGCGGTGAAGGTGGTGGTCAGCGCGCCGGCCTGCAGGGCGCCGTGCACGGCACCGGCGGCGCCGCCCTCGGACTGCATCTCGACCACCAAGGGGACGTTACCCCAGATGTTCTGCTCGCCCACGGCGCTCTTGGCGTCGGAGATCTCGCCCATCACCGAGGACGGGGTGATCGGGTAAATGGCAATGACTTCGTTGGTGGCGTGGGCCACGTGAGCGGCGGCGGTGTTGCCGTCAATGGTCACCATCTTCTTGCTCATGCTGCTCCTCCTGTTGATTGTGATACCCGGAAAATGTCCGATATGCCGGATTCTTAAAGCTCGCTTCTGCCTTTGAGGGCCCACTGCACCGTGGCCGGGTCCACAAATTCAATGTCGCTGCCCAGCGGTATGCCGTGGGCCAGCCGGGTCACCTTGACCCCCAGCGGTTTCAGCTGCCGGGCAAGGTAGAGCGCCGTGGTCTCACCTTCCACCGTAAAGTTGGTGGCAATCACCACCTCCTCCACCCCACCGGCCCGAACCCGCTCCAGCAACTCGGCGATCCGCAGACTGTCGGGGCTGATACCCTGCAAGGGAGAGATGGCCCCCTGCAACACGTGGTAGGCCCCCTGGAAGGCGTTGCTGCGCTCCAGGGCCAGCAGGTCCTGGGAGGTCTCCACCACGCAGATCGTGCGGGTGTCGCGCTGGCCACTGCACAAGGGGCAGGGATCCTGTTCGGTCAACGCAAAGCAGACGGAGCAGGCCCGCACCCGCTCCTGTACTTCGAGCAGCGCCTCAGCCAGCGACGTCATGGTATGCCGGGTTTTGAGCAGATGAAAGGCCAGCCGGAAGGCGGTCCGCTCACCGATGCCGGGCAATTTTTTCAGCTCGCCCACCAGCCGCGTCAGTGTTGGTGCATGTTGTAGCATAGAAAAAATCCAGGTAAAACAATTTTTTATAATTATAGTGTAGTTAAAAACAAGCGGACGACAGGAATCCCATCGTCCGCTTGTTTTTGTCTGATATCAGGCGGTTCATTACAGTCTGAGTAAAAGCATGCTGTTAAAAAAGGCCCGGAATGTTCATACCGCCGGTGATCTTGGACATCTCGTCGGACAGCTCGGCGTGGACCTTCTTGAGTGCCTCATTGACCGCTGCCATGATCAGGTCCTGCAGCATTTCAACATCATTGGGGTCCACCGCCTCCGGCTTGATCACCAGCGACTTGATCTCGTTCTTGCCGCTGACTACCACGGTGACGGCGCCACCGCCGGCGGTGGCCTCGGCGGTCTTGTGGGACGCCTCTTCCTGCAGCTTGGCCATCTTCTGCTGGATCATCTGGGCCTGCTTCATGATACCTGCCAAACCTTTTGACATCTGCGTATACCCTCCATGGTGTTGGTAGTGATAAAACAGAGTTACTATCGTCTGTTTACAATGGCTTGACGTCGATGATCTCGCCGCCCAGCACCTTCAGCGACGCCATCAGCACTGGATGCTCGGCCGCTTCACGGCGGGCATCGTTCAGCCGTTGTTCGTCATCATGCTTTTTTTTTTCAGCCAGCGATTGCGGTGCCGTTGCGGTATCGGCAACCACCGATTTCACCGTTACCTGGGTGGGCTGATGGTTGAACTCGGCCGCCAGCTCGCGCACCGACTGCAGGGTATCGCTATCCTGCAGGCAGGTCAGGTAGTAAGAGCCTTCGTCGCAACCGATCTCGATCCGGTCCGGTGCGCAGTGCAACGGCGAAGCGTACTCAAGCAGTGCCCCTACCGCAGGCTTGCGCTCAAGGCAGAAGGCTACAAAGCGCTCCCAGGCGCCACCGCCAGCCGGGCCTGCCGGAGCAGCGGCGGGTGTTGTCGGACGAGCAGTCGCTGCCGGCGTCTGTTGCTTGACGGCAGGGACGCTTTGCTGCGAAGGGTTACGCCACAACTCCGGTGTGGCCGCGGCGCTGGTCTCCAACGCCTTGATCCGCTCGATCAGCTGCTGAACCGGCAGCACCGGCTGCAAGGTGGCCATCTTTAAAAGCGCCATCTCCAGCAACAGACGCGGGAAGGAGGCCTGGGCCATTTCGCTTTCGGCCTTGACCAGCAGGGTCAGACGACGTTGGATGGCCTGCGGCTCGTGGTTTTCCGCCTGACGACGCAGCTCGTTCAGTTCGGCCTCGGCCAGATCCAGGATACCGGCCGGATTGGGCACTGAACGAACCACCAGCAGTCCGCGGAAATGGGCGATCAGTTCCTGAGTGAACTGACGGATGTTGTAGCCAAAGCTGTCCACCCGGCCAACCCCTTCCAGGGCAGCCTGGGTGTCGCCGTTCAGTACGGCGGCCGACATATCGGCCAAAAGCCGGCGGTCCACCACCCCCACCAGGGTAGCCACATCGTCGTCCTGCACCTGGTTGCCGCAGAAGGCCAGCACCTGATCGAAGCAGGAGAGCGAATCGCGCATGCTGCCGTCTCCCTTGCGGGCGATCATGGCCAGGGCGGCATCGGAGATGGTGATCCCCTCTTGCTCGGCGATAAACCGCAGCCGGGCCACGATCTTGGCCAGCGGCACCCGTTTGAAATCAAAACGCTGGCAGCGGGAGAGGATCGTGATCGGCAGTTTGTGGGGCTCGGTGGTGGCGAAGATGAATTTGACGTGGGGCGGCGGCTCCTCCAGGATCTTCAACAGGGCGTTGAAGGCGTTGGTGGAGAGCATGTGCACTTCGTCAATGATGTAGATCTTGTAGCGGCTGTGAGAGGGGAGGTAGCGACTGTTGTCGCGCAGCTCGCGCACATCGTCCACGCCGGTGTTGGAGGCGCCGTCGATCTCGAGCACATCGGTGGAGCTGCCGTCGGTGATCTCCTTGCAGAGCGGGCAGACGTTGCAGGGCTCGGCCGCCGGCCCTTGCTCACAGTTGAGCGCCTTGGCCAGGATACGGGCCGAGCTGGTCTTGCCCACCCCCCGGGCTCCGGTGAACAGGAAGGCGTGGGCCACCCGCTCCGTCTCGATGGCGTTCTGCAGGGTGCGGGTGACATGCTCCTGACCGGTCAGATCGCCAAAGGTCTGGGGACGGTATTTACGGGCAAGGACGACGTAAGACACGGCTGGCTTCCTGGGTCTGGACTGCTGTGATGCGTTATGGGCGGAGATGGTAGCCGGGTTGACCCGCGGCACACGGCGACAGCCGCTGCCGTTGCTTCCTTCCGGACCTGGCGGGGTTCACGGCCTGCCGTTGCGCAGGGCCCGGCTACCATCTCCGCCCACAACCCTGGACAGATTACTGGGGATCGAGCAGGCAGTCTGCATACCATACCTGACACAGGTTTGTCAAAACCTGTGTCAGCTGCCGACAGCACCACAAAAAAAGGCCACGCTGCGTAACGTGACCTTTTGTCGGTAAAATTTATGGCGGAGAGGGAGGGATTTGAACCCTCGGTACGGGATTAGCGTACACACGATTTCCAATCGTGCTCCTTCAGCCGCTCGGACACCTCTCCGCAGAAGGGTCTTGATATTTAGTATATTTTTTTGCTGCTGTCCAGAATTTTATTGCCCTTTTGCCGGCAACCGAATCTGGGGTACAGTCCGCGCCTGGGAGGAACGTCATGATCGGAATCGTCACCGCCATGCCGGAGGAGCGGGCGGCAGTCCTGAAGGCCATGCGCCAGGTAACCCGTCAGCAACCGGATGGCCTGCTGCTGTACCGGGGCCAACTGGCACAACGGGAGGTCTGCCTGGTTGAAGGGGGCATCGGCACCAGCGCCGCCGCCCGGGCCACCAAACGGTTAATCGACACCCAACGACCGTCCCTGCTCATCTCGGCCGGCTACTGCGGCGCTGTGCGACTCGGTCCCGCTGTCGGCGATCTGGTGCTCTGCAGCCGGCTGCTGTCCGCCGATCGGGAGCGGGTGCAGGAGCTGCTGTTGCCGGACAGCCAACCAACAGCGGCTCGCCTGGCGGCTGAGTTGCAGCGGTTCGGCCTGCGGGTCTGGCAGGGCAGCTTCATCACCACCCGCGCCATCACCTCCAAGGACGCCATCTCGGCGCGTCTGCCGGAGGATATGGCCCACCCGGTGCTGGAGATGGAGAGCGCGTCAGTAGCCTTGGCGGCCAATGGCGCCGGCATCCCTTTCATCGGCCTGCGGGCAGTCAGCGATGATGCCTCGGAGGAATTGAAGTTCTCGCTGGAGGAGATCTGTGACGCCAATGGGCAGGTGGCAATCGGACGGGTACTGTGGCTGCTGGCGCGCAGGCCGCTGTTGCTGGCCCAATTCCTGCGACTGGCGGCCGGCAGCGCCAAGGCCGGCCAGGCCCTGGGCAAGGCCCTGGAGAAGATCGTACCGCTGCTTTGACCACTACAAGGCGTTAAGCCGCGACCAGGGATAATCGCGCAGATGCTCCTGCAACTCCTCCTGCCGGTAGCGGTTGACCCGCACCAAGGCCAGCACCGTGACCAGCAGGATCGGAAGGGTGAAGATGAAGATGCCGGTTACCGCCATCAACGGTTCACCGATCCAGAAGGTGACCGTCCAGATGAAGATCAACACCGACAGGTAGAGGATCGGCCCCAAAAGCGAACGAAAGGGTAGCTGGATGATGCCGGCCGGCCGTGCCTCGTTCTGGGTGCGGTCGATCCACTGGAAGGCGGCCACCAGCAGAAAGCTGGTCAGCAGCCAGCCGGCGTAGTTGGAGAGCGGAACGCCGAAATGAATCCCCTCCTCACGGTAGCCGTAGATCTGCCCCAGAAACCAGCGATGGCCCTGATGGGAAGTAGGATCGATGATGATGTCCAGAAAGGTCTGCAGAAAGGCACCCAGCACCAGGGCCGCCCGGGAGCTGCGGATGGCGCGGGTCTCCAGGGTGATCAGGTCAAAGCCTTTGGTGGCCAGCGGCGAGAGGATAAAGAGTGCCGTGCTGTAGCTGCAGTAGGTCAGAAAGACGTAGGATAATGAATCAAAGAACGGCACCCCCCAGACCCACAACTCTTTGTGGCTGGTGGTGTCGATGTAGTAGTACCAGCCATAGGGAAAGCCGGTGCTGATGGAGAGTTTTTCCGAAGCGAAGGCGATCAGGTAGCCTGCCACCGTGAAGGCCAGGGTCTTCCGCCAGCCCACATGGGGCACGCAGGCCAGCAGGAAGGCCCCGAAAAAGGCGAACACATAGGGTCGCATGGTGATGGTGCCGATGGCAATATCCAGCATCTGCTAGCTCTGGCTGACCGCCAGCGCCTGATCGATGTCGGCGATGATGTCCTCCGCGTTCTCAATGCCCACCGAGAGACGGATCAGGTCCGGCGCCACACCGGACGAGATCTGCTGCTCCTCGGAAAGCTGACGGTGGGTGGTGCTGGCCGGGTGCAGCACGCAGGAGCGGGCGTCGCCCACATGCACTACCAGCGCGATCAGTTTGGTGGCCTCCATAAACTTCTTGCCGGCCTCGGCGCCCCCCTTGATGCCGAAGGTCAACACGCCACTGCAGCCTTTGGGCAGATACTTCTTGGCCCGTTCATGGCTGGGGTGGCTTTCCAGACCGGGGTAGCAGACCCAGGAGACGCTCCGGTGCGTTTCCAGAAACTTGGCCACCGCCAGCGCATTTTCACTGTGGCGCTGCATCCGCAGCGGCAGGGTGTGCAGGCCCTGGTTGAACAGGAACGAGTTGAACGGCGAAGGCGTCATGCCCAGATCGCGCATCAGCTGCACCCGGGCCTTGATGATATAGGCCGGGGGGCCGAAGGTCTTGACGTACTGCAGGCCATGGTAGCTGACATCAGGTTCGGTCAATTCCGGGTAGCGGCCGTTGTCCCAGTTGAAATTGCCGCCGTCCACGATCACACCGCCTACGCTGGTGGCATGGCCGTCGATGTACTTGGTGGCCGAGTGGATCACGATGTTGGCGCCATGCTCAAAGGGACGACAGAGATACGGCGTGGCGAAGGTACTGTCGATGATCAGCGGCACCTGCTTTTCCCGGGCAATGGCCGAAAACTTGGCAAAGTCCAGCACGTTCAGCCCGGGGTTGCCGATGGTCTCGGCGAACAACGCCCGAGTATTGGGACGGAAGGCCTTCAGGATCTCCTCGACCGGGGCTTCCGGGTCGACAAAGGTGACTTCGATCCCCATCTTGGGCAGGGTGCAGGCAAACAGGTTGTAGGTGCCGCCGTAGAGGGTGCTGGCGGTGATAACGTGCTGACCGGCCTGGCAGATGTTGAAGATCGAGAGCGTGGTGGCAGCCTGCCCGGCCGAGGTGGCCAGGGCGCCCACACCCCCTTCCATCAAGGCGATCTTCTGTTCAAAGGCATCGTTGGTCGGGTTGGCCAGTCGGGTGTAAAAAAAGCCGGGCTCCTCCAGATCAAACAGCTTGGTAACGTGTTCAGCGCTGTCGTACTTAAAGGTGGTGCTCTGCACGATCGGCATGATGCGGGGCTCGCCCGATGTGGGCTCGTAGCCGCCCTGTATCGCCAGGGTCTCGATCTTCCAGTTTTTATCCATAGTACAAGCCTCCTCAGCGAGGGATAACATTCAAGGAACAGGTGCCGCATTATGCCGGGTCAGGCAGCAGGGGTCAAGGGGCATCGGTTTTACAGAACTATTACACCGACGACAACGGCATCTTGCTATGGTAGCAGGGCATTGATTCTTATCGCAGGAGGCGCCACCGTGATCAAACCTTTGAAAATCGGCAAGCATACCGTTCGTTACCCCTTAATTCAGGGTGGCATGGGAGTCCGCATCTCCGGCGGCAACCTGGCCGGCCATGTGGCCAAGGCCGGCGGCGTCGGCCTGGTGGCCGCAGCCGGTATCGCCCTGAACAGCGACCACTACACCGGCACCAACTACTTCCAGGCTGAACTGCAGGCCTTTCAGACCGAGGTAAAAAAGGCCCGTGCCATTGCGCCGGACGGCATCATCGGCGTTAACGTGATGGTGGCCCTATCCGATTACGAGGCACTGGTCAAGGCTGCCGTAGATGCCGGCGCCCAGGTGGTGGTCTGCGGTGCCGGACTGCCGCTGTCGCTACCCGAACTGACCGCCCATGCGCCGGATGTGGCCCTGGTGCCGATCGCCTCCTCGCTGCGGGCGGCCCAACTGATCGCCCGCACCTGGGAGAAGCGCTACCACCGTCTGCCCGACGCCGTGGTGGTGGAAGACCCGGACACCGCCGGCGGCCACCTGGGGGAGAAACTGGAAAACATCGGCACCGGCGAGTATGACCAGTACGGCACCATCCGGGCCATCAAGCAGTTCTTCCGCGACGAATACCACGCCGACATTCCGGTAATCGCCGCCGGCGGCATCTGGGACCGTGTCGATCTTGAGCATGCCCTGGCTGAAGGGGCCGACGGTGTACAGATGGCCTCCCGTTTCGTCTGCACCGAGGAGTGTGACGCCGCCCCTGAGTTCAAGCAGGCCTACCTGCAGTGCACCAAAGCAGACATCGGCCTGCTGATGTCGCCGGCCGGCCTGCCGGGCCGGGCCATTCTGACCAACACCCCCAACATCCGCCAGCACGACCTTGACCGGCACACCGTCTGCCGGATGGGCTGCCTGAAGAAATGTACCTACAAGGAATCCGGCGAGCGGTTCTGCATCGTCACCGCCCTCGACCGCGCCCAAAAAGGCGACGTGGAAACCGGCCTGGTGTTCTGCGGCGCCAACGCCTGGAAGGCCGACCGGATCACCACGGTACAGGCCATCTTCGACGAACTGTTCGGCCGGCAGCAGGACCTGAAAGAGGCGGCTTGACCTCCGCACCGCCTAACACACCAGCCGGGGACCCCACTGTGCCCCGGCTTGCCTTTTGCCTCCCGTCCATAGTACACGTTTAAAAATAACAAACTAATGAAGGAGTTACCGATGAACGACTACGTCGTTGCCGACCTTTCCCTGGCCGAATGGGGCCGCAAAGAGATCAAGATCGCCGAGACCGAGATGCCCGGCCTGGTGGCCATCCGCGAGGAGTACGCCACGGCACAGCCGCTCAAAGGCGCCCGCATCACCGGCTCGCTGCATATGACCATCCAGACCGCCGTGCTGATCGAGACCCTGACCGCACTGGGTGCCGAGGTACGCTGGGCCTCCTGCAACATCTTCTCCACCCAGGACCATGCCGCGGCTGCCATTGCCAAGGCCGGAGTGCCGGTTTTTGCGATCAAGGGCGAGACCCTGAGCGACTACTGGGACTACACCCACCGGATCTTTGAGTGGCCCGACGGCGGCTTCTCCAATATGATCCTGGACGACGGCGGCGATGCAACGTTGTTGCTGCACCTGGGCGCCAAGGCCGAAAAAGACCTGAGCGTGCTGAACAACCCCGGCTCTGAAGAAGAGACCGTCCTGTTCGCCGCCATCAAGAAGAAGCTGGCCACTGACCCGACCTGGTACTCCACCCGCCTGGCTCAGATCAAGGGCGTAACCGAGGAGACCACCACCGGCGTACACCGCCTGTACCAGATGCACGAGCGGGGCGAGCTGGCCTTCCCGGCCATCAACGTCAACGATTCGGTAACCAAATCAAAGTTCGACAACCTCTACGGTTGCCGCGAATCACTGGTGGACGGCATCAAACGGGCCACCGACGTGATGGTGGCCGGCAAGGTGGCCGTGGTCTGCGGCTACGGCGATGTGGGCAAGGGCTCGGCCCAGGCGCTGCGCGCGCTCTCCGCCCAGGTCTGGGTGACCGAGGTCGACCCGATCTGCGCCCTGCAGGCCGCCATGGAAGGCTACCGGGTCGTGACCATGGACTACGCCGCCGACAAGGCCGACATCTTCGTGACCTGCACCGGTAACTACCATGTCATCACCCATGAGCACCTGATCAGGATGAAGGACCAGGCCATTGTCTGCAACATCGGCCACTTCGACAACGAGATCGAGGTTGCCGCCCTGGAAAAGTACCAGTGGGAAGAGATCAAACCCCAGGTTGATCACATAATCCTGCCCTCCGGCAACCGGATCATCCTTTTGGCCAAAGGTCGGCTGGTGAACCTGGGCTGCGCCACCGGGCACCCCAGCTACGTGATGTCCTCATCCTTTGCCAATCAGACCATTGCCCAGATCGAGATCTTCTGCAATCCGGGCAAGTACCCGGTGGGGGTCTACACCCTGCCCAAGCATCTGGACGAGAAGGTGGCCCGCTTGCAGCTCCGCAAGCTGAACGTGCAGCTGACCACCCTCACCAAGCAGCAGGCCGACTATATCGGCGTACCGGTGGAAGGGCCCTACAAGGCCGAACACTACCGCTACTAGCAATCTAAACGCACTCGCGGCAACAAACGGGACGACGTCGGACAGGCGCCGTCCCGTTTGCATTGAAGGCAGCGTCAGCTACCGGCTTCCGGCACCATCAGATGCTTTGACTTCTGCCGATTCCACGCTAGTATGTACCCAAACGCCATGATTGAACACGATGCCAACGCCCTCATAGAAGAGCTACGCGCCGAGCTTGCCGCTTCGCAGGAGCGGGAACGGGTTTCTTTTGCCTATATCCGCCAGAAGATCAACCAGCTGCTGAGCCTGATGGGAACGCTGCCGCTCAGGCCGGAAGAGCTGGACGACCAGCACCTGATCACCATCGATCCGATCGGCATTGTGGCCGAATCGTTCAGACAGGTACTGGAAAACCTGCATCAGGCCAACAGCAACCTGCGCCTGGCCAACGATGAGATCAAGGCGATCTTCGATTCGGCAGGGGCCGGCATCCTGGTGCTGGATATCAACCTAAACGCCCTGGCCTACAACAGCCGCCTGCAGGAGATGCTCGGTATCAGCGCGCCCTCCAACGGCCAGCCACAGGCCTGCCGCACGGTGGTCGGCTGTCCGGAATGCCCGATGCCGGGTTGCGTCGCCTCGTGCATCCTGGAGACCGGCGAGTCGATCCACCAGGTGGACCGCGTGCTGCGGGACCGCCACTACTCCATAGCCGGCGCCCCGGTCTACAACGACAACGGCGCTATCCACCGCATCATCCTGCTCTACTCCGACATCACCGACCGCAAGCAGGCCGAACTGGCAATCCACCAGCTGGCCTACTACGACACCCTGACCAACCTGCCCAACCGGGCCCTGCTGCAGGACCGCCTGACCCAGCTGATCAACCAGGCCGCCCGCGAGCGCAGTAAAGTGGCGGTGCTGTTTCTCGATCTGGACCACTTCAAATCGATCAACGACTCCCTGGGCCATGCCGCCGGTGACGAGCTGCTGCAGGAGGTTGCCCAGCGCCTGAGCGGGCTGATGCGCACCTCCGACACCATCTCGCGGCTGGGGGGCGATGAGTTCGTGATCCTGCTGCCCGGCATCCGCCATGAGCAATATGTGGCCGACATCGCCGCCAAGCTGCTGGAGACCCTGACCAGACCGGTGCAAGTGGCGCACCATGAGATCATCTGCAGCGGCAGCATCGGCATCGCCCTCTACCCCGGTGACGGCGACAGCAGCGCGCTGCTGCTGAAGCATGCCGATCTGGCCATGTACCAGGCCAAAGAGCAGGGTCGCAACGGCTTCCGTTTCTTCTGCCGCGATATGAATACCAAGTCCATGCAGCGGATGCTGTTTGAAACCAGCCTGCGCCGGGCACTGGAACGCGATGAATTCCGGCTCTGCTACCATCCCCTGCTGGATGCCCGCACCAATCAGGTGGTCAGCTGTGAGGCCCTGATCCGCTGGCAGCACCCCGACCTGGGGCTTTTGACGCCGGAAAGCTTTATCCCGCTGGCCGAAGAAACCGGCCTGATCATCCCGATCGGCGAGTGGGTGCTGCGGACGGCCTGCCGCCAGCACCAACAGTGGCGTGCAGCCGGGCTGCCGGCGGTGCGGGTGGCGGTCAACATCAGCGCCTACCAGTTCCGACGCGGCAACCTGCTGGAGACGGTGACCCAGGTGCTGCAGGAAACCGGCACCGCCGCAAACTTTCTGGAGCTGGAACTGACCGAATCGATGCTGATGCAGGAGCCTGAAACGGCGCAACAGACCCTGGCCCAGCTGAAAGACCTGGGGGTGCACCTGGCCATCGATGATTTCGGCACCGGCTATTCCTCACTGAGTTACCTCAAGCTGTTCCCGATCGATCGCCTGAAGATACCCCGCGAATTCGTGCGCGACATCACCTGCAACCCCGACGACGGCACCATCGCCAAAGCGATCGTCAACCTGGGCAACAACCTCAACATGCGGGTGGTGGCCGAAGGGGTTGAACGGATTGATCAGTTGGAGTTTCTGGTGGAACACGGCTGTGACGAACTGCAAGGCTTCTACTTTGCCCAGCCGATGTCGCCGGAAGAGTTCTCTGATTTCCTGGGCTGCAGCACGGTTGCGGCAAACCCGCCCTGTACGGAAAAACCATGAACGGCCCCCAGGTGATTATCCTGCTGGGGCAGCTGCTGCTGGGCACGGCAGCCGGCTTTGTGATGCACCGGGCCGATTTCTGCATGACCGGCATGTTCCGCGACCTGTTCCTGTTTGGCCGCCGCACAATGCTCTACGCGCTGCTGCTGATGATGACCTGTCTGGTGCCGCTGTACGCGCTGGCACAAGGGCTCGGTATACTGCTCTACCCCTTCCCGCTGTTCGGCGCTCCTTCGCTGGCCAACCTGCTGGGGGGCATCTTGTTCGGCATCGGCATGGTGCTGGCCGGCGGTTGCGTAGTAGGCAGTCTCTACCGGATGGGAGGCGGCAGCACCCTCTCGGCAACCGCTGTCGCGGGGTTGATCGTGGGCAGCCTGCTGTATGTCGAACTGGACAGCTGGTGGCTGCCGATTGGGCAGTCGCTGTTTCTTGGCAGCAGTGCCATTACCCTGCCACAGCTGCTGCAGCTGCCCCCCCGGCTGATCAGCCTGGCACTGCTGACCGTCACCGTTCCCCTGCTGCTGCGCTGGTGGCGACGCGGCCTGCTGCGAGTCTCGTTCGGCCCGGCAGGGCATATCCAGCCCTGGATGGCAGCCCTGCTGCTGGCCCTGATCGCGTTTCTGTCTACCCTGCTGGCCGGCATCCCGTTGGGCGTGACCACCTCCTATGCCAAGCTGGCCGGCTATCTGCTGCTGCCGCTGGCACCGGAGCATGTGGCCTCGCTGAGTTTTTTCCAGCGCCAGGGTCTCGACTTCAGCCATCCACTGTTCGGCATCCGCCTGACCGGCGGCGGCGGCCCCCGGCTGGACGGCATTGCCCTGATTCAGCTGCCGCTGATGGCCGGACTGGTGGCGGGAGGCGCCCTGTCGGCACTGCGACTCGGTGAGTTGCAATGGTACTTCAAGGCACCGCTACGCCAGTACCTGTCGGCCTTCTGCGGTGGCGTGGCGATGGGCCTGGCAAGCCGGCTGGCGCCGGCCTGCAATATCTGGCACCTGACCGGCGGCCTGCCGATCATGGCTCTGCAGAGCATCCTGTTCGTGGCCGGCTTGTTGCCGGGAACCTGGCTGGGTGTCCAACTTCTGACCAGACTGGTGGTACGGTCTGAGTAAGCCTGGGGGTGATGGTGATGGAAGAGAAGGTCTTTGACCTGCGGGGCAGGATCTGCCCCGCAACCCTGCTGGTTGCCATGAAGGAGATGAACGACCACCGTCAGCAGCTGCAACAGGGAGCGGTGCGCCTGAGACTCCTGCTGGAAAACCGCGATGCCACGGTGACCATACCGGAGATGGCCCGCAATATGGGCTATCAGGTAGAGCTCAGCAAGCAGGGGCAACACTACGAGCTGGTGATCGGTGCGCCGGCCTGATATCGGCGCGTGGCGGTGGGGGGGGTACGTTACGGCTCGCCCTGTTCGGCCCCGCCGGAGAGCAGCACAATATCCACCCGGCGGTTCTTGCCTCGGCCTTCCGGGGTAGTATTTTCGGCGATTGGACGGAATTCGCCATAGCCGGTGGCGGAAAGCATTTTGGGGTCAACGTTGTAGTTCTTCATCATGTAGCGCAGCACGTTGGTGGCGCGGGCTCCGGAAAGCTCCCAGTTGGAGGGGAACTGGGCGGTGCTGATCGGCACGTTGTCGGTATGCCCTTCCACCCTGAGCGGGTTATCGTACTGCACCAGGGCTTCGATGATGGTATTCAGCAGCTGGTAGCCGTCCGGCTTGATGGCAGCCGAGCCGGAAGCAAAGAAACCGGCCTCCTTCAGACTGACCACCAGTCCCCGCCGGGTAATCGACAGCGAGACCTTGTTCTGGGCACCCTGCTTGATCAGATAGGCCTCGATCGAAGACATGATCTCCTTGAACTCTTTCTCCTCGGCATGGCCTTTGCCGCGACCTTTTTCCAGGCCGCCCTGCTTGGGACCGGCCGGCGGCATCTTGGGTGAGATCGGAATCACCGCCATCTCCGGTTTGATGGCCGGTATCAACCGGATATCTTCAGCCGGCAGAATCCCTTTCTGGCCGGCAGCAGCCAAGGTGGAGTAGCCGAAAGACTCCCGCAGCGACTGCATCAGGTCTTCAGATTTCTTCTTGTCGGTCTGCCCCATGGCATACAAGGCCACAAACACGGCAAACAACAGGGTCAGGAAGTCACCGTAGGAGACCAGCCAGCGTTCGTGGTTGGCATGCTTTTCCGGCTCTTTCTTTAAGGCCACATCCGCTCCTGACAAGTTGCTGAAAAACGTTACGAGGAAGCACGGCTACAAGACGCACGGAACGCAACGACTGAGACATAACAGATCAGTTAGGCGAAGGAGCGAGTACCGCGCAACGCAGTAGACGGGCTCCACAGTAGTTTTTCAACAGCCTGCTCAGTGGTCGCCGCCCACAAAGGCCTTCAGTTTCTGCTCAATGAAGTGAGGGTTCTCGCCGTTCTGGATGGCGATCAGCCCCTCCAGGATCATTACCCGCCGCAGGACATCTTCCTTCATCCGGATCTTCAACTTGGAGCCGATCGGCAGACAGATGATGTTCGCCACCATGAGACCGTAGATAGTGGCCACAAAGGCGGCCGCAATACCTGCCCCCAGCTTGGTCGGGTCGGACAGGTTGGCCATGACGTGGATCAGGCCCAGCACGGCGCCGATAATACCGATGGTCGGCGCATAGCCGCCGGCAGCTTCGTAAAACTCAACCGAATGTTTCTGATGATCTTCAAAGGCCATGATATCGGCCTCCAGGGTCTCACGCAGCTTCTGGGGGTCGATGCCGTCCACCACCAGCGAGATGCCCTTCTTGATGAACGGGTCCCGGGCGTTCTGGGCCTCCTGCTCCAGAGAGATCAGACCGTTACGGCGGGCCTTGGTGGCGTAGCCGATGATGTCCTTGACCACGGTCTCGTGATCGACCTTAGGGGGCAGGATGACGATCTTGATATCCTTGAAGGCCTTGATGATCGCCGGCAGCGGAAAGGCAACGAAGGTGGCGCCGAAGCTGCCGCCGAGCACGATCAGGGCCGACGTGGGTGAAATCAGCGCCCCCACATGGACACCCTCCAGCACGGCGCCGCCGATCACCGCGCCAAACCCGAGCGCAATACCTATTATTGTTGCTAAATCCATGGGCTAGCTATCCTGGTGGTGGAATGAGAGTTGCGGGTCCGGCCGATCCTGCTTGGTGCGGCCAAATTGCCCCAGCCGCCTACGGGCAAGATATTTGCGGGTGGCAGCTGCGCTGCCGGAGCGTCTGAGGACCGTGGTGCGATAGGCCACGATCCGGTTCAGCAACACCTGGGCACGCTCCCTGACCAGCAGGTGATGGCCGTTTAATAAGGTTATCACGGTGTCAGGGGTCTCCTCCACCGTCACGATCAGATCAGGGTTCAGCAGCATCACCTGACGGTCCAGGCGGGTGACCAGGATCATACATTCCTCTGTGTGCGATTTTTCACTAAAAATATCAAACAACTAGATAAGGTCAAGCTTTTTCGCTGCAACACAGGCCGGCAGACGTGCGTCACTTAATCCAGCATGGCATCTATTACGTCGAAATTGATATACTTTTCGGCAGTTGAGTTAATGAGTTCAATCTTTTCCGTATCGTCCGGCCCGATCTTGGAGACATGCTCCCGCAGCCGGTAATACACCTCGGAGGTGGTTTCGGCAATCCGCATGTAGGGGATGTTGCTGTCAACCAGAATCCGCTCGGTGATGTTCGACATGGGGGCGTGACCGGCCACGATCAGACCAGCCAGCCGCGACCGGAACTCGGGGATATGGTGCAGCGAGGAGGCCGTCACAATCAGTTCGTCACGGGAACTGGTAACGATCAGCAACGTTGAATCCTCAAGGCTGTCGATCACCTTCTGGGAAGAGGCAGCCCCCAGTTGTATTGTGTGACAGATCCTGCTGCGATCAGCCAGATCGCCATGCAACGGCAGCCCCAGCAGATCGGATACATGCTGCAGGGTCGGGTCGGCCAGGGTACGGGAGTAATCGAAGGCGCTGGTCACCAGCAGGCCGTTGCGCTGAAAGGCCTTGGTCAGGTAGGAGAGCGAAGCCTGTCGTTTTTCCGGCACCAGCTTGTTGGACATGATCACTTTGACCCGTGCCTGTTCACGCTCGTACAACGGCAGGTTCAGGGCCACCGAGTCGATCACGTTGCCGATGCCGCCGCCGGTTACCATCAGCACCGGGGCCCCGAGCATGGCCGCCACCTGGGCGTTGTTGACCCCCACCACCGAGCCCACACCGCCGTGGCCGGCCCCTTCAATGATCAGGAAGTCATACCGTTTTTCCAGTTCGGCGCAGGCCTCCAGGATCGCCCTGCGTGGCGCGTCGGGCGAAACATCCCCATCCAGAAAACGGCGGGTGGTGTCGCTGACCAGGGTCATGGGCGACATCAGATGGGCATCCTGTTCCATGCCGTAGACGCTGGCCATCATGGCGGCGTCCTTGTCCATGGTCAGGCCGCGGAACCGGATGCATTTGGGACCGATCGGCTTCATGAAGCCAACCCGCTGATACCTGCGCCGCGCCAGATACATCAACGACAGCGAAATGGTGGTCTTGCCACAGTGCTGGCCGGTGGCGCCGATAAAGATTTTTCGACACATAACGCTACCTTTCGTGCAGGCTCAGGGTTAGCCGAACGGATGGGCGCACAGAACGAGATACTGTTCATGTCCGCTGTGAAAACGGATAATCCGTACCCCCATACCCCCTTTTTTGGCCAGATGGAACAGGTTCTGCGGCACCCGCCTGGCCCACATCACCCGGGCGTCCAGGCTGATCAGCTGGTCGTTGTGCTGCAGCTCGATCCTGAGCACCGTATTGGGGTTGCTGACATTGGCGGTCTTGATGAACATGCCCAAGGGCGAGAGATCCTCACTGAACGCCTTACGAGCGGCGGTCCCGCCAGGGCCGAACTCAAGGGCAATCCGTTTTCTGGTGCGCTGCTTATCCCGCTTGTCAGACATACCGTCCCTTCGCACCGCGAATACTGGCCATGACTTGGAACGATAGCACAAACGCGGCATTTTTCTGCAATCAATAGAGCCTCTTGCAAAAGTCTTGAGCTTTGCAGTTCGTTGAGTATCTGAGGTGGAATTTGTATCAGGAGACAGTAATCCCCAGTCCCCTCGAGCATTTTTGTCACCTTTATCCGGAATCCGGGCGCACCACTCCCACGGATTTTCCCTGAATCCTCTTTGACAATCAGTAACCAGCTGCTTTGAGCAACTGATCGGCACTCAAGGCAAGGATGCCGAACATCAGATGAAGCATTACCTTGTCTGCGCCCCGTACCATGACGCTGCGGCCACCAAATTCTTCCTTGAGCCGACTGTTGCATCGCTCGGCAGAGGTCCGCTCGTTGTAGCGCCCCCAAGACCCACCTTGGCATATTCGGCAAAGGCCCGGGCAATCGCTTCACGCTCTTTGATCGGTCGTCCCAGCCATTGCCACGGGAACGAACCTCTCAATCTGAATCAGCTCAAGGATCTTGACCGGCTGCTTCTCCCGCTCGGTTAGCGGGGTCGGCAGGCATTCATCAAGATGGGGGAACAGGCTTTGCTGTACTGTCCCCATCAACCATGATATTCTTTCTTTGAGCTTCATTGACGGTCTCCTGACTATTGTTTGTCGTGCAAACTAATAATATCAGATGGTTGTCCTTGAAGCTCGACTTTTATGCCGTTAAATCAACTGTATTCGGTTTGCTGAATACACTGTTGCAAGAGGCTAAAATATCAATGCGTTAGAGTTTCCGGACGGAAACTAGGCTATCATACGCCTGGCCCGCTCGATCCGGGCCACGGTTTCGGGGGTCCCCAGCGCCATGACGATCTCGCCGATGCCGGGGGCCTGGGTGCCGCCGGACAGGGCTACCCGCACCGGTTGGCCCACCTGGGGCATCTTCCAACTGTTTTCGTTGCAGATCTCTTTGAACAGGCCGTCGAACTCGGCAGCGTTGGCTGCGGTTGCCGTTGACAGCTTGGCCGCCACAGCCGTAAAGACTGCGTCCAGGTGCGGTTTGTCGAACTTGGCCAGGGCCGCCTCGTCGTAGGACTGGGGAGCCTGGTAGTAAAACAGTGCCCGCTCGGCCATCTCTTCCAGGGTTTGGACCCGTTCCTGTAAGGTAGCCACCACCCCGGCCAGGTCCGGTGAGCTGGTATCGGTCACGCCCCGCGACGCCAGATGGGGTTTGAGTAGTTCCGCCAAACGGGCCGGATCGCCAGTCTTGATATAGTGGGCATTCAGCCAGTTCAGCTTTTCCGGGTTAAAAACAGACGGCGACCGACCCACGTTGGCGATATCGAACTTCTGTACCATCTCTTCCCGGGAGAAAATTTCGTCATCACCATTGCTCCAGCCCAGCCGCACCAGGTAGTTGGTGAGCGCCTCCGGCAGGTAGCCCAGCTCGCGGTAGGCGATCACGCTGGTGGCGCCGTGGCGTTTGGAGAGGCGGGCCTTGTCGCTGCCCAGGATCATCGGCACGTGGGCGAAGATCGGCACCGGATAGCCCAGCGCCTGGTAGAGCTGGATCTGGCGCGGGGTGTTGTTGACATGGTCGTCGCCGCGAATCACATGGGAGATCCGCATCAGGGCGTCGTCGATCACCACGCAAAAGTTGTAGGTGGGGGTGCCGTCGGTACGGCTGATGATCAGATCGTCCAGTTCGGCATTGGGGAAGGCGATCCGGCCCTTGATCAGGTCGGAAAACCCGGTTTCACCCTCCACCGGGGCCTTGAAACGGATCACATGGGGCTGGTCCAGCGGCTGGTCGGCACGGTGGCGACAGGTGCCGTCGTACTTGGGCTTGCGCCCTTCGGCCATGGCCGCCTCACGCTTGGCCTCCAGCTCTTCCTGGCTGCACCAGCAGCGGTAGGCCTTGCCTTCGTCCAAAAGCTTTTGAACATGCTGCTTATAGAGCGGAAAGTTGTCGGTCTGGTAGAACGGCCCTTCGTCCCAGTCCAGCCCCAGCCACTCCATCCCCTGCAGAATGGCGTCCACCGACTGCTGGGTGGAACGCTCGGTATCGGTGTCCTCGATCCTTAAGATAAAGGTGCCGCCGAAGTGGCGGGCGTACAGCCAGTTGAACAGGGCGGTGCGGGCACCTCCCACATGCAGGTAGCCGGTGGGTGAGGGGGCAAAACGGACGCGCAGATCGGACATGGGTGGTTGCTCACTTTCTATCGACATGAAGGGATTCATTGGTCGTTTTTACTGCTGTCTGTAATCTTTTTCTGGAGGTAATTCTGCTCGCTGACCACGCTACGGCCCAGCTCTTTTTCGGTATCAATACGGGCCTTACCTGCCACTCTGCCGCCACGCTTGGCCACGTTTTTATTCTTTTCAAAGGTATCAGGCTTTTCTGACTGCGATATCTCGGTGGTCACTTTTTCGCCCAGCATGGTGAAGATCAACTCAAAGTCGGTCATATAGGTCGCGCAGATTTTCGTTTTTCCTGGTCAGCCCCTTCAGCTCTTTATGTTCGGAAGGTGTTATGCCAAAGGTCGCCTTGGCTATCTCGGCGGTCAGAATACTAAAATCACGCTCTGAGCTGATGCCCCGCTCCTGCCACTCGTCAGTCAGATTCTGACGGATGGCAATGCCTCGCAACCGCTTGTCAATCCAGTCTTTGGGGTAGCCCTTCTGCTCGTACAGCTCCTTCATCCGCTGCTGGGCCAGCTCCGGGTTTTCAATCTCCTGAATCCGCTCATACCCCACCTGAGCCAGCCAGCGCTTAAGCGGCTCTGCCTTGGGGGAGGGGATAGACTGGATGATGCGAAACATCCCCTCGGTATTGGCGCAGTCGGTAGTATATTTTTTCCCGTCGGCAGCTGGTAGTTTCAGTTGTCGACAAATTGTCGATAACTCAACACCTGATAATTTTTCACGTTTTTTGATGCGATACCAATAATCTTTCGGATCAGTACTGTCCGTCAGAACAGCCACCACATCCACCACAGAAAACCACCATTCATCATTGTGGATGGTTTTTCTAATTTGTTTGCCTTCAAAGACAGCCAGCTTAACCAGTGCTTGTGCGGTCATGGTTTTCTCCAATCAGCCGCTTACCTTCGATCCAGCGTTGCGGTGAAAGTACAAAATAGTTACTGCCCGCTTCAGTTTTAAACCTCTCGAATTCGAGAGGTTTAAAAGCGGTAGAGCGTTTTCATGCCTTTCCCTCCACCAGGGCAATTTCTTCATCCGTCAGGCCGTACAGGGCGTACACCAACTGGTCGATCTCGGCCTCAAGCTGCGGCACTTCAGGAGCGTCGGGGGTGGCGAGGATTTGCTGCACCCGTTCAGCAATCGGAGCTTGCTGATCTTCTGGCACCTCTGGCACAGGAAATTGTTGAATATCGCTGATCATGATCTGAGGAAAGGTATCGTCGGCCGAAATCTGAAACTTGGTCCTGAAATACCAGCCGATGAAACGGGAGTTGAGGATACCGAGCAGGTACTGGTAGGACAACTCATATTCCGGTTTGATCTTCAGGACATACAACAGAGTATTACAGTAGGAGGTGTCCGGCACATAGCAGGCAATCAGGGTGTCGGCGACGATCTTGCGGATCAGGATTTTTTCTCCAATGAACTTAGCAGGATTCCTTGGTTCAGCTAGCCAAGGGCCATAGTGAAGCCAGTTGTCCTGGTTCCAAAACATCCGGTAGCGTCCGACATGCTTGCCATCGAAAAACGGTAAAAAGCCTTCGTGTTGCCTCTGGTTGGCGGTAAACGGCTTGGTGGTGCGGATTTCTTCCGTTTGAGGCGGCTTTCCTTTGCCAACTTGATATGCCTTAATGCCATAAAACATCTCGGCAACGACAGATATGCTGGGTAGTGTGGTTGCCAAACGGTTCAACAGTGTTTCAGCAGGGCCGCCAAGCTGGACATTGAAACTGCCTTGGGCATGCCATGAAATCGTATCGACAGTAGCAGCAAACTCAGGTTGCTCAAGGTCTACCTGGCTGGCTTGTTTTGAAAAACCTTTAATCCGTACTAAAGTCTGATGGAACGTCTCAGATGAAGCAGCTTTTTCTGCAAAAAGCAGGGTGGTATCAACCGTCGCATCCTCAAAGACGCGCGTCGGCAGCAAGACCAGCTCTTTTAACTGCGTATTTTGCAGCAGATAGTTGCGTAATGGCGCCGTAAAGGCCAGGTTCAAATAGGTGTCAGGAACGATAAAACTGAACTGACCTTGATGCTTTAATAGCAATAGCGCCTTTTCCACAAAGAGAACATAGCTTTCTCCGCGCAGTGTGTAGGTCTGGTACCATTGCTTCAATTCTTTTGCCATGGCAACCCCATACGGCGGGTTACCGATCACGGCGTCAAAGCCGATGAACTCTCCGGCATCATCCAGCACCTCGGGAAATTCAAAGCGCCATTCGAAAGCGTTGCTGTACAGCAGCCGTTCCTTTTCTGCAAAGCGGGCCTGCAGCGCCTCCACCTCTTTCATCAGCTTCTGCCTGGCTTCAGTCCCTTTTTTGTCAAAGGCAAAGCCAAGCTGGGCCACTTCGTTTTCCTTCTTACGCAGGGCGATCAGATCCTTGTCATTGGGCAGGCCGAAGTTTTCAAGCGAACGCTTCAGGTTCTCAATCTGCTTGCGAACTTCTGCCTTGTTGCTTGGGGCGTGTTTGTAGAAAAAGACCAGTTCACGGTATTTGTCGGCCAGCTCTTTCTGCTTCTTGCGTCCGGCTGCGGGGAGTGACGGCATACCGGCCAACGCAAACCGGCTGACCAGCGAGTTGCCGCATTTGATGTTGATATCGATATTGGGCAGGGTTTCAAGCTGATCGGTATTACGGCGGTAGTAGGCGTTTTTCAGCAGCTCAATCCAGAGCCGCAGGCGGCAGATAGCTACTGACTTGGGGTTGATATCCACCCCGAACAGGCAGTTTTCAATGATGGTCGCTTTTTCGTGAAACAGGGTCTCCTGTATCCGTTGCGATTCACTGTCTTTGTACTGGTACTGAAAAATCTGGTCGTCAACCGTGATGATCAGTTCATCGTTTTCGATGGTAACGTCACAACGCAGCAGCTTGCCGTCGTGGTCGGCCAGTATGCCCAGCTCGCTCTTGATGGCGATGATCTCGTTCAAGGCTGAAACCAGGAAGTGGCCGGAACCGACGGCCGGGTCACAGATCTTTAAGGAGTTGACCAGGGCGTTGGCCTCTTTGATCGACAGGCGCTGGCGAATGATCTCGTTGTGCAACTCCACGAGGTCGGCACAATGCCAACCGTAGGCATCGTTGAATTTGTTCAGCACCGCTCGCCGCAGGGTCTCGCGGCAGATGTACATAGTGATGAAACCGGGGGTAAAGAAGGAGCCGTCACGGTAGCCGTTGATCTTTTCGAAGATCAGACCCAGCACCGAGGCGTTGATGATGCTCTTGTTCTGCTCCTGAATCTCGGCGTTGCCTTCAGCGCCGAAGTCGTAGGCATCCAGAAACTCGAACAGGTAGGCCAGAGTGCTCTTGCAGCCGCTTGATCGTTTGCCGTTACTTGCCTTGAGTACGGTGGTGCCTGACAGCGGCAGTTCCAGGCGGTTCTTCAGTTCGTTAATCCGTATGGTGGCCCGTTCCAGATCACTTTCTTCAAACAGTGAGCTGTTCAGGTACGGGATGCTGCCAAACTTTTCACGCACCGATTGGCTGCGCTCATCGACCCGAACCGCCAATACCTCAAAAAACAGTTCATTCAGTTCGTCAAAATCAGTGATCCGGCTGCTGTTAAGAAAGGCGTGGCTGCGGTCGCCCTTGTGATAGGTGATTAATTGACCTTCCAGCAGTTTGAGAAACAGCAGGCGATTAAGCCAGGTGAGACAAAGCTCAAGGGCAACGCTGAAATACTGTTCATCGGCATCAGCGCCGTACTGCTGCGGGTTGGTAAGGGCAGAGAGCCGCCCGCGTGTTTTGAGGGTGTTGCAGGTGTTTTCCAGCAGAGAACCATCGTCACGCTTGTCTTCGGCCTTGCGGCTAATCAGCTTCTTGCCCTTTTTCTTTACCTCTTCCAGGCCAATGATATGCAGCAGTTCGCTGTAAAACTCTCGGTTGAGTGAGTTGCTGTCGTTGGAAAAGGATTGTTTTAGCAGGTGCGGCGGCGAAAGTACCTTGTAGAGGGCAATCAGCTTGTTGTCTTCTGCCCTGGCCGAATTGCGGACAATCCGCTCGTACTCTTTCAGGTTGAAGTAGGTGCAGGGTAGCTGTTCCAGTTCGTTTTCAACAAACGGTTTGAGGATTTCTTTGTAGAGCCAGTCGGTTTTGTCGCCGCTAAAGAGGCCGTTACTCCATTTTTGGTAGCTTTCAACAAATTTCTTGTTCTGGAAGAACAGGCGCTCAAAATCAGCAGCATCAAAGATGTACCATTCGTAGATATTGCAGACAATCAGGCGCCGGACTTCCAGATTGCCCTTGGTGTAACGTTCCTGCATGTAGTAATGCAGCAGCTCATGCAGCGCCTTGGTGTTGGGCTTGTCGTGAGAGATCATTTCTGCGCTGTTGCCGGGCCGTTTGACCTCCAGCAATACGCCAACATTGTCTTTAGAGCTTGTGCCGTTATGGATAACCAGATCGGTGCGACCGCTGGTGTTAATCTCGTGGGTCTGCTTGTACCAGGTATCTTTCAGAAAGTCGGAAACAATATTCTTGAGGTGTTCTTCATGTTCATCCGTGCGGATACGCTCAAACAGCCGGGCAAGATTTGCCCTGAAAAGATCAATCTGATCCCGCTTGAGGCTTTGCTTAAGGTAGGCCTTGTTGAGAGATTTTTGAGGGGTCAGAATGGTAAGTTTCATTGAACGCCTTGTATGAGGTTGCACGTGAATAACATCGGGAAACACCTGAACTTTATAGCAAACAGATGCAGCAATTTCCACACAAACAAAAAGGACAGAATCACTATCCTGTCCTTTCGCATCGGCATTATCGTCTGGCTACGACTTCATTTTGCTTCCTTGACGGCTGTCACGGCGTTTCAGTTCGTTCAGCACAGCATACCACATCTGGTTGTTCTTCAAACCCCATTGCGGGGCCACCCGGATCTCGATCGGCGACGAGCCGTAGAGGCGCTGGATGCTGATGCGGGGAGCCAAGCGTTCCAGAAAATCGGCGGCGGTGGCCACATATTGCTCCAGTGTGATCGGTTCAAACTCGCCACGACGGTACATGGCGGCCAGCTCGGTCCCCTCCACGGCGTGGAGCTGGTGCAGTTTGACACTGGTGATGCCGGACAGGCCGTTCAGCAGGTCGGCGCTTTTGATGAATTCGTCCGGCTGCTCTCCGGGGAAGCCGTGGATCAGGTGGGCGCAGATGTCGAAGCCGCGATTGCTGGCCCGCTGGACAGCAGTTAGAAAGTCATCCAGCGAGTGGCCGCGGTTGATCTGCTCCAGGATGGTGTCGTCGGCCGACTGCAGCCCCAACTCCAGACAGACGTAATGCTGTTTGGCGATCCGTGTCAGCAGTTCCAGCGCCTCATCGGTCAGGCAGTCGGGCCGGGTGCCGACCGAGATGCCGAGTACATCAGGGACCGCCAGGGCCCGCTGGTACAGGTCGGCCAGATGTTCCACCGCTGCGTAGGTGTTGGTGTATTTCTGGAAGTAGACGATGAACTTTTTGGACCTGAGCCGGGTACGATGATAGGCCATGCCGGCAGCAAGCTGCTCTTCGAGGCTGATCTCGGCCAGGGTGCCGCGGGGCGAGAAGGAAACATTATTGCAGTAGATGCAGCCGCCGGTCCCCTTGCTGCCGTCGCGGTTGGGGCAGGTAAAGCCGGCATCCACATTGACCTTGCTGACCCGGCAGCTGAAGCGAGTGCGCAGGTAGTGGCCGTAGGAGTTGATCCGCAGCTGGGGATGGATATGTTGGGATGAGAGCGACGACATTGAAGACCTTTTGGTTACTGCAGACCCCTTCGGAATGCCTCGGCCGCTGCGGCCGGATCGGGAGCGGCCAGGATGTCGGAAATCAGGGCCACCCGGTAGCAGCCGGCGGCAGTCACCTGGGTCAGGTTGGCCAGTTTGATCCCCCCCAGGGCGAAGACCGGACCACGCAGCTGCTGACAGGCCTGGGCCAGTTTTGTCAGTCCCTGGGGCTCGCCGTAGGCCGCCTTGGAAGGGGTTGCGAAGACCGGACTGAAGGTAACGAAATCGGCCCCTTTGGCCAGGGCAGCGGCGGCCTCGCCCAGGGCGTGGCTGGAGTAGCCGATAATCAGATCAGGCGCTATGCGGCGGGCCGCCGTGACCGGCAGGGAGTTGATCCCCAGCTGGACGCCGTCGGCCTCCACCGCCAGGGCCACGTCGATCCGTTCGTTGATCAGCAACCGGGCATCGAAGCGAGCAGTCAGGGCCCGCAACTCCCAGGCCAGGTCGTACAGCTCAGGCACCGGCAGGTCTTTTTCGCGCAGTTGCACCGCCCGTACACCGCCGGACAGCGCCGCTTCAATCACTTCCAGCAGTGGCCGTCCGGCGGTCTGGTTCCGGTCGGTGATCAGATACAGTGAAAAATCAATCACGAACCAATGATATCGGTCAGCGGGCTTGAGGCGGTGGCATACAGCTTCTTGGGAATCCGCCCGGCCTCGTAAGCCAGCCGGCCGGCCTCCACCCCCAGCTTCATGGCGCGGGCCATGGCAATCGGATCCTTGGCGCCGGCAATGGCGGTGTTCATCAGGATGCCGTCGCAGCCCAGCTCCATGGCCAGGGCGGCGTCAGAGGCGGTGCCCACACCTGCATCCACGATCACCGGCACGCTGACCGCCTCCATGATGATCTTCAGGTTGTAGGGGTTGCGTATCCCTAAGCCGCTGCCGATCGGCGCTGCCAACGGCATCACGGCAGCACAGCCCAGTTGCTCCAGCTTTTTGCAGAGGATCACGTCGTCGCTGCAGTAGGGCAGTACGGTGAACCCTTCGGCCACCAGCACCTTGGCCGCTTTCAGCAGTTCCTCGTTGTCCGGAAAAAGGGTCTTCTCGTCCCCGAGCACCTCCAGCTTGACCATGTCGGACAGACCGGCCTCGCGGGCCAGGCGGCAGGTGCGGATGGCGTCCTCGGCGGTGTAGCAGGCCGCCGTGTTGGGCAGCAGGGTGTACTTCTTGGGGTCGATAAAGTCCAGCATGCAACCCTTGCCCATCTCGGCCAGATTGACCCGGCGCACTGCCACGGTGATGATCTCGGCCCCGGATGCATCCAGTGCCGCCACCATCTGCTCGTTGGTGGCATATTTGCCGGTGCCCACCATCAGCCGCGAGTTAAACTCCCTGCCTGCGATCGTCAGTTTTCCTTGTGCCATAGCCTGTTACCCTCCTCCCACGAAGTGTACAATCTCGATCTTGTCGCCGTCTTGCAGGGTGTGCTGGCCATAGGTCGCCTTGGGGGCGATCTCCAGGTTGATCTCCACCGCCACCCGGCTCTGCGGGATCTGCAGTTCATCCAGCAGCTGACTGATTGTTGTGCCGTTGGCTGCCGAACGTTGTTCGCCGTTTACGGTAATGTTCATAGCTGTCTCCTGAAACAAAAAAACCGCCCGGGGAGGGCGGCGATTCATGTGGGGCTTGAAATCGGCCGCTTCCCTCCGCCGGAATTACCCGGATCAGGTTCCAAGGGTCGCGAGTCTTTACGGCTCGCTCTCAGTCGAAACTCCCCTAGCGGTAACTGCTTGGTATTGTAAGCTGAAAGAACTGCAATAACCGTAGAGGATTCGTGGCTACATGTCAACGGGATTCTCCCGGTCTTGCTTGATGGTTTTTGTGTATACTGTGCGAGTTTCATAATGCTCCAGACGTGTGATTAATGGCTCATCCTAAGGGTCAGCCAGGCCACCACAGCGTAACGGGCCAGTTTGCCCGTTGCCACCAGCAGCAGAAACAGCAGCGGATTGATCCGCAACAAGCCCCCCACCAGGCACAGGGGGTCGCCCACCATCGGCAGCCAGGAGAACAGCAGCGAGGCGGCCCCATGGCGGCGGTACCAAGCTTCAGCCCGCTGGCGTTGCTGCTCACTGATCCTGAACAGCCGTGTAAGCAGCCAGCCGCCGCCATAGCGCCCCACCGCCCAGGTGGTGCAGGCCCCCAGGGTGTTGCCCAGGGTAGCAACAGCAACCGTGGTGGTGGGCTGGTAGCCCTGGGTCAGCATCAACGCCAATAACCATTCCGAGCCCAGCGGCAACAGGGAGGAAGCCAGCAGGCTGACGGTGAACAGGGCCGGGTAGCCTGGCTGGCGCAGCCAGTCCATAAATGGGACGAAATATGTCGGAAACAGGTTGTCAAACAGGTCCACATCACGTACCCTTCGCCGTTGGAAACGGTAGTATAGCTGAAATTTTACTGCAGCAACAGGGGGCAGTCATGGCAGGACCCGGCAGCAAGACCCGCGGCAAGCCCGCTGGCCATTACACCCAGGCGGCGCGGCTGCATAACGTGATCCGTCTGATCGAATCCCGCCAGGGAGTGACCCTGGATGACCTGGTGGAAGAGACCGGGGTGGACCGGCGCACCGTGCACCGTGACCTGGCCGCAGTTCAGGAGGCCGGCTATCCGTTGGTGGCCGAATGGCAGGCCGGCAAGAAGGTTTACCGTTTCATGACCCGCACCCGCCAGATTGCGCCGATCACCTTCACCCTGGATGAGCTGGTCTCGTTGCACCTGCTGCGCTCGCTTGCAACCATGCTGCCGCCGCAGCCGTTCGGCAGCGAGATCGACGCGCTGTTCGCCAAGATTCACGCCGCCCTGCCGCCCCGCTCGGCCGCCCATCTGGAGCGGATCAGCCGGGTGGCCCTGCCCCGCCTGCAGGGCACACGCGATTATTCCAACGCTGCCGAACTGCTGACGGAATTGCGCCGGGCACTCTTGTACCAGTACCGGGTCAAGCTGTCCTATGGCCGCAGCGCGAAGCCGCCGGTAGAGTACGATGTTGACCCCTATACCTTGGTGCTGGCCAAGGGGGGGCTCTATCTGCTGGGCCACGCCCACAACCGCAATGCTATCCGACTGTTCGCCGTGGAGCGGATCGCCGGCCTGACCGTCAGCCGGCAGCGCTTCGAGATACCGGATGATTTTGACCCCGAAGGCTGTTTCAGCGACGCCTTTGGTCTGGTCTCCGACCAGCCGATGCAGGTCAAGGTCCGTTTTGACCAGGAGGTGGCCCAGACCGTGCGGGAACGGATCTGGCGGTCGGGGCAGCTGGTCAGCGATCTGCCGGACGGCGGGCTGCTGCTCTCCTTCGAGGCGGCCGGCAGCCTGGAAATCCTGGCCTGGGTGCTGTCCTACGGCAGCCATGCCGAACTGCTGGAGCCGCCCGAACTGCGGCGGGAGCTACGGCGACAGATCAAAGGGATGCGTGAACTCTACCGTAAAAAAGGAAAGGATTAGACGCAGGGCGAACCATGAGCGAAAACCAACTGGAAACCATCATCAGTGAGCGGATCCGCCGGCAGGGCCGGATCACCTTCTGCGACTACATGGCCGCCTGCCTCTACGAGCCGGGCCTGGGCTACTACACCTCGCCGGGCCGCAAGGTGGGCACGGCCGGTGATTTTTACACCAGCATCACGGTGCATGCCGCCTTCGGACGGGTCATCGCCCGTGAGATCGCCCAGATGTGGCGTTCGCTGGGGCAGCCGGCAGTCTTCACCCTGGTGGAGGTGGGGGCCGGTCATGGTCGCCTGGCCTGCGATATCATGGACTTTCTGGCTGAGCGGGAACCGGACTGCTACAGCGCCAGCTCCTTGCTGCTGGTGGAACAGGAGCCGTCCCTGGCCGAAGCACAGGCGGCACTGCTGTCGGCCCACGCGCAGAAATTGGGCTGGCGCAGTCCGGCTCAGCTGGCGGAGTTGCATTTCAGCGGTGTGTTGTATTCCAACGAGCTGCTGGACGCCATGCCGGTACACCGGGTGGTGATGACGGCCGAGGGGTTGCGGGAAGTCTATGTGACCCTGCAGGACGGGCAGCCGGCCGAAGAGCTGGATCAACCCTCCACCCCGGCTCTCGAACAGTACCTGGCCCGCTTCGGCACGCCGCTGCTGGTGGGGCAGGAGGCTGAGATCTCCCTGGCCGGTCTGGCCTGGCTGGAGACGGTGGCTGCAGCCCTTGAACAGGGCTTTCTGCTGACCGTGGACTACGGCTTCCCCAAGGAAGAACTGTACACCCCCCGCCGCCGTCAGGGTACCCTGCTCTGCTATCACCAGCACCGGGTGGAGGATAATCCCTACATCCGCCTGGGACAGCAGGATATCACCACCCATATCAACTTCAGCGCCCTGATGGAGCGTGGTGAAGAGCTGGGGCTCACAACGGTCTGGTTCGGCGAACAGTACCGCTTTCTGTTGTCGGCCGGCATCGTGGAGGAGTTCGAGGCGATTGAGAGTGCCGATCTGAGCGAGGCCGAGAAGCTTAAACGCCGCCTGACCCTCAAGCGGTTGATCATGCCGGAGGGGGGCATGGGCGACACCTTCCGGGTGCTGGTGCAGTCACGCGGCGTGGAACAGCCGCAGCTGGGTTGCCTCAAGGGGATCGGGCTATGATGCTGCGCCAAGCTGAGATCAAGGCGATTGTGTTTGATCTGGACGGCACCCTGTATGTCTCCGAGCGGTTCGAGCAGGTTGTCTGGCAGTCGGCTGCCCGCTATGCCGGCGACCTGCTGGGGGTATCGGCCGAAGAGGGCGGGCGGCGGATTACCGCCCTGCGGCAGCGTTTGACCGAGGAACGGGGTACCCTGCAGACCCTGGCGGTGGCCATCGAGGTAATGGGCGGTACCGTGCCCGATCTGCACCGCCGTTTCGCCGAAGAGCTGGAACCCCGACACCATATCGAGCCGGACCCCCGTGTGACGGCACTGGTTGAGGGCTTGGGGCAGCGCTACACCTGTTGGCTTCTAACCAACAACAACCGCACCCTGACCGACAAGATCCTGACTACCCTGGGGTTGGAGTCGGCCTTCGAACGGGTGATCACCATCAACGATACCTGGCGGCCCAAGCCGGACGAATCGGTGCTTGACGAGGTTTTGGAGGCGTTGGGCCATGGTCCTGAGCAGGTGCTGTTCGTGGGGGACCGCTACGATATCGACCTGCGCCTGCCGGCCGCGCGGGGCTGCCCGGTGCTGCATACCACAACGGTTGACGACCTGATGGCGCTTGCGGCACTGCTGTAGGCAGAACGTCACCACTGTACCGCTGTTAGCCTCATTATTGTCATCCTTCGGCATATGTGACGCTGCACGTTAAACAGTATTATAAAACGTCGTTACCAAATAACTTGCTTTTCTTGTGCGGGTTTGCTTTACTGGGACCCATCTGCATGCCACCGGTCAACACTGCGATCTTCCTTCTCCGTGGAGGTGTTACCTCATGTTTAATGTGCGTCTGACAGCCAAGGTACTGATCGCCATCGCCGTCACCCTCTCCATCGGTTTTGCCTGCCTGGGTGGCTTAAGCCTCTATCTTTCCTATAATTCGATGCTTGATCTGCAGCGGACAGCCTCCCGTCAGGCCGCCGCCGCTGTGGTCCATGACCTGATCGAACTGAAGATGAAAGGCGATTTTGAGGCCTTTAACGGTTATGTGGCCGAGGTGGTCAAACGGGGTGGCGCGCTCAAGATCCAGTTGTTCCACGCCGACGGCAAGCCGTACGGCGGCGGCGAGGAGAGTCAACTGCTGAAACAGGCAGTGGAATCCGGTGCCCAGAAGGAACAGAATGTTACGATTGACGGCAAGTCAGCACTGGTACTGGCCACGCCGCTGGTCAACGAGGCCCGCTGCAACGCCTGCCATGCCGCCGGACCCAAGTATCTGGGTGGCCTGCAACTGACCACCTCACTGGAGGCCGGTGTTGCCCAGGCCAAAAAACTGGCCTTGGTACTGACCGGCGTCGGATTGCTGTTCTTTTTCCTGATCATCGGCGTGCTCTACCTGCTGATTTCCCGGCTGGTGGTGCAGCCGATCAAGGTGCTCTCCGCACAGGTGGCCGAGGTTGCCAAGGGCGAGGGCGACCTGACCAGAATAATCCCGATTAAATCGCACGATGAGATCGGTCTGCTGGGTGAGGAGGTCAACCACCTGACCCAGAAGATCCGTGAGATTATCGCCAGCCTGTATCAGCAGGCCTGCCTGATCGGTTCCAGTGTCTGCGAACTGGCCGCCGGCACCGAGCGGATGGTCAGCGCATCCGAGACGCAGAAAGAAGGGGCTGCCGCTGTGGCGGTGGCTGCCGAGGAGATGGCCCAGACCATCCATGGGGTGGCCGATAACACCCATCGTGCCGCCGAGCTGTCCGGGCAGGTAGATAGTGCCGCCGACAGTGGCATGGCGGTGGTGCAGGAGACCTGCAGCTGCATGCGCAGCATCGCCGACAGCGTCCAGGAGACCCTGCAGGGGATCCGTCAGCTGGAGGGTTCGTCAAACCAGATCGGCGATATGCTGAATCTGATCGAAGATATTGCTGACCAGACCAACCTGCTGGCGCTGAATGCCGCCATTGAGGCGGCCCGGGCGGGCGAGGCCGGTCGCGGCTTTGCCGTGGTGGCGGACGAGGTGCGGGCCCTGGCCGAGAAGACCACCAAATCGACCCGCGAGATCGAGCGGATTGTGGCCTCGATTCAGCAGGAGAGCCAGCGGGCCGTGGGGCTGATCAACAAGGAGAGCGAGCTGGTGCAGACCGGTCTGGCACAGGCCGAAGATGCCCGCAGCCGGTTGGAGGCGATCCGCCGGCACGCCCATGAATCGAAAGAGATGATCGACCAGATCGCCGTGGCCAGCGAGGAGCAGAGCGCCACCACCGGCGAGATTGCCGGCAAAATTCACCATGTCTCCGAGGTGGCCAGCGAGACCAACGCCATGATGCAGAAGAGCGCCGAGGCCTTCAACCAGTTCTCGCAGGTGGTGGAGCAGATTTACGGCACGGTCGGCAAGTTCATGGTAGGCAACTACCATGATCAGATCAAGGAGTATGTCAAGGAGTTGCACGACGGCGTGCAGCAGGTGATCGCCGAAGCGCTGCAGCGCGGCACCATCAGTGAGGGCGATCTGTTCGACCGGGCCTATAAGCCCTATCCCCAGAAGACCGAACCGCCCAAGTTTACCACCCGCTTCGACAGCTTCTTTGACCGGGCGGTGTCGCCGCTGCAGGAGTCGATCGTCAATCGGGACAGTAATGTGCTGTATGCAATCTGCTTTGACGACAAGGCCTATGTGCCGACCCACAACCAGCGCTACAGCAAACCGCTGACCGGCAATCCGGAGCTGGACCGCAACAATAACCGCACCAAGCGGATCTTTAGCGACCACACCGGCAGCCGCTGCGCCGCCAACCTGGACGGTTTCCTGTTGCAGACCTATCGCCGCGACACCGGCGAGATTCTGAACGACATCAGCCTGCCGATCTACATCAATGGCCGCCATTGGGGCGGCATCCGGATCGGCTACAAGGCGCCCTGCAGCTCGGTGGTCAACCTGTAGTCTGAAACGTGCGATAACGGCAATCACTGCCAGCAGAGGCGGGGCTCACGAAGACGAGAGCCCCGCTTTTTGCTTTACTTCCCAGGCGGTTGCGCTAGAGTTGCGACAAGCGCCGCTTGACCGCTGCTGCGCGGCCTCAGTGACCGTGCTTTTTGCCGGCAATAACCACCATTCGGGCCAGATACCATATAGCCCAGGGAGACAGCCATGATCGAACCCACCAACACCAGCTCCACAACGGGCGATGATCCCCTTGACCGTGACTACCTGGAGCGGAACTACCTGGCTCTGGGGTGTGCCGATGTCTTGGCCGACGTGGCGGCCATGTATCTGGAGAGTGTGCCGCACAAGATAGCTGGACTGCAGGCCGCGTTAACGACCAACGACAGTGCGGAGTTTGCCAAGCTGATCCATGGCCTGAAAGGGGCGTCGGGATCGGTTGGCGCGCATCTGGTAACCGCACGGGCGGCGACCCTTGAGCAGTCAGCCCGCCAGGGCGATCTGGCCTCCTGCATAAGCGGCATGCCGGACCTTGAACGGGAGCTTGAGCGGGCCATTGCTGTGCTGCAGCGGGAGTTTACGGCATGATACAGGCCGATCAACCGCTAAAGATTCTGTTTGCCGCCGCCGAGGCAGCTCCCTTTGCCAAGACCGGCGGGCTGGGCGAAGTGGTGGGCGATCTGCCCCGCTACCTGCAGCGGATGGGCCATGACGTGCGGGTGGTGCTGCCCCGTTACTACAGCATCGATCCCGGACGTTACGATCTGAAGCTCTTGCCCGGCACGCTGGTGGTGCCGATGGGAATCATCGGCGAGATGTACTGCGGTGTCTGGGAGGGGCGGTTGCCCAAGAGCGAGGTGCCGGTCTATCTGTTGGAACATCAGGGGCTCTACGGCCGCGACGGCATCTACGGCGTCGACAACGTGGCCTTCATGGACAACGACAACCGCTACGTCTTCCTGTCCAAGGCCGCCCTGGAGCTGCCCAAGCTGCTGGGTTGGCAGCCCGATATCCTGCACGCCCACGACTGGCACACCGCCGCCGTGCCGCTCTTGCTCAATACCAGCTACCGCACCGACCCGCTGGTGGGCAATGCCGCCTCGATCCTCACCATCCACAACATGCAGTATCAGGGTGAGTTTTATCCCGGCCTGATGGAGGTGCTGGATGTGGGCTGGGATCAGTTCACCTTTCTGGGGTTGGAAAAAGATGATCAGGTCAACCTGCTCAAAGGGGGCATCTACCAGGCCACCCTGCTGAACACGGTCAGTCAGGGCTACGCCCGTGAGATCCAGACGGCGGCTTTTGGCTGGGGCTTGGAGGGGGTGCTGCGGGAACGGTCTGCCGACCTGTACGGTATCCTGAACGGGGTGGATTACGAGGAGTGGAATCCGGCCAGCGACCACTACCTGCCAGCCAACTACAGCAGCGACGATCTGTCCGGCAAGGCGGTCTGCAAGCGGGCCCTGCAGCGTCGCTTCGGCCTGCCGGAGCTGGATGTGCCGCTGTTCGGGGTGGTCTCCCGCATGGTGGCCCAGAAAGGGACCGATCTGCTGGCCGAGGCGATTCACGAGATGCTCAAGCTGGATATCCAGCTGGTGGTGGTCGGCACCGGCGAACCGTGGGCCCACTTCTTCTTCGGCGGCATGGCCCATCGTCACCCCGAGCGGGTGGGCTGTTTTATCGGCTACGACAACGCCCTGGCCCACCTGGTGGAGGCCGGCAGCGACTTCTTCCTGATGCCGTCGGCCTTTGAACCCTGCGGACTGAACCAGATGTATTCGCTGGCCTACGGCACGCCACCGCTGGTACGGGCCACCGGCGGCCTGGACGACAGCGTTGATAATTTCGACGAGGCGACGCTTACCGGCGACGGTTTCAAGTTCTGGAGTCACACCGCTGCTGCCCTGTTCGACACCGTGGGCTGGGCCACCTGGACCTACTACAACAACCAGCCCGGACTGGCCGCCCTGCGCAAGAACGGCATGGCCAAGCGCTTCACCTGGGAGGCTGCGGCCCATGCCTACGACCAGCTCTACCGCAAGGCGCTCAGGAGGAAGCGTGGTGCGTAGCAACGGTCACCTGCAGCGCCTGGTGTTGTTCTGTCTTGCCCTCCTCCTGCTGACCAGCCCTGGTCTGGCCCAGACCCAACCACCGCCGCCCTATGCCAGCCATCCCCTGCTGCCCAATGGCTATCGCTCAATCAAGGTCTTTGACCGCCAGAGCCGCTTCGTGGGCCGCCTGTTGCCGGAGACCCGCTATTGGGTCACCATCGACCGGATCCCGACCTTTTTGCAGCAGGCGGTGGTGGCGGTTGAAGACGCCCGCTTCTACGAACACAGCGGCATCGACCTGCGGGGCATCGCCCGGGCCGCCGTCAAGGACGTGGTCACACGGCGGCTGGCGGAAGGCGGTTCCACCATCACCCAGCAGCTGATCAAAAACCGCTACCTGAGCGGTGAGAAGACCATCGACCGCAAGCTCAAGGAAGGGGTGATGGCGCTGGAGTTTGAGCAGAAGTACACCAAGCGCCAGATCCTTGAGATGTACCTAAACGAGATCTACTACGGCAACGGCGCCTGGGGCATTGCCCAGGCGGCCCGGTTGTATTTCGACAAGAGCCCCGAAGAGTTGACCGAGGCCGAGTGCGCCTTGTTGGCCGGGGTGCCCAAAAATCCCGGCCGCTATAACCCGCTGGGGAAACCGGCTGAGGTCGGCCAACGGCGGGCCGTGGTGCTGAAGAGGATGTCCGAGGTGGGTGCGCTCAACGCCCGGCAGCTGCAGCAGGTGCGCAGCCAAACGGCCGCTCCGGTGCCGCGCAACCAGGCGCCCTATTATCTGGCACATCTGCGGACACTCCTGATCGAGCGCTACGGCAGCGGTATCATCGAACAGGGGGGGCTGGAACTGACGACCGCCATGGATCTGTCGCTGCAGCTACAGGCCGAGCAGGTGATCAGCGAGGGAGTACCCCGGATCGCGCCGCAACTGCAGGGGGCTCTGGTGGCCTTTGATCCGGTCAGTGGTGACCTGCTGGCAGCGGTGGGCGGCGCCAATTTTGTCAGCAGCCCCTATAACCGGGCGCTGCAGGCCCGCCGTCAGCCAGGTTCAGCCATCAAGCCGCTGCTCTACGCCTTTGCGCTGGAGAGCGGCGCCACGGCAGCGGATGTCTGGAACGACGCGGCGGTGACCTATCCCAAGGGGCATAACCAGACTTGGAAACCGCTCAACTATGACGGGAAAAGCCATGGCGCCATGAGCCTGCGCCAGGCCTTGGCCTCGTCCAACAACGTGATTGCGGTCAAGCTGCTGGATGCGGTGGGGGTCAGTGCTTTCAGCGATTTTAGCGCCGGATTGGGGCTGCCGCTCCGCACGCAGCACGATCTCTCGCTGGCCTTAGGCACGGAAGAGGTCTCGCTGCATGACCTGACGCTGGCCTACGCGCCGCTGGCCAATGGCGGCAACCGGCCGCAACCGCGCAGTATCATCCGCACCTACAACAGTTACCGCAAAAGCTGGGACCTGCGGCCGCCGGCCAGTGCGCCGGTCATGTCGCCGGCACATGCCTACATCACCACCCAGATGCTGAAAGATGTGCTGATCAGCGGCACCGCCCGTTCGCTGAAAACATTCAGTCAGCAGTACCCGGCCGCCGGTAAGACCGGCACCACCAACGACTACCGTGACGCCTGGTTCATCGGCTACACGCCGCAGCTGGTGGCGGGGGTCTGGTTGGGCTACGATCAGCCCAGGCCCGGCGGTAAGGGTTTCACCGGTGGCGCGCTGGCGGCTCCGCTCTGGGAGCGGTTCATGCGTGCCGCCCTGGCCAATCGGCCGACGGTTGACTTTACCAAGCCTGACACGGTGGTGACGATCAGCATCGATCCGGCCAGCGGTCTGCTGGCTGGGCCGGCCTGCCCCCGGCAGCGGGACGAGTATTTTGCCGGCGGCAACGAACCGACCGAGTATTGCCCGCTGCACGGCAACGGGCAGGCGGCGACGGATAGCCCTGCGCCCGCATCGACAACAGCGCCAAACGGGGGCTAGTCTGCCGCAGGTGGTGCACCAGAATCGGACCTGAGATGAGCCGGAATGGCTCCAAGGAGGTGCAGATGCTCTCGTCGTTGCACGATTTTGTTGCTCGCCTCGAACGGCTGGGGGAGTTGCAGCAGGTGGAGAGCCCCGTAGCAACCCGGCTGGAGATCGCCGCCGTTACCCGTCGTATCAGCCGCTACCCCAAAGGTGGGCCGGCCCTGCTGTTCCGCCAGCCCGATCAGTTTCCCTTTCCGGTGGTCACCAACCTGTTCGGCTCCCGTCACCGGATGCAGCTGGCCCTGGGGCTGGATCGGCTGGAAGACCTGACGCTCAATTTCAGCGCCCTGCTGCAGGCACTGCCGCTCGACGGGCTGGACGGGTTGGGGCTGCTTTTGGCCGATCACCCGTCGCTGGGCCACTGTCGACCAATAGTGATACCCAGCGGTCCCTGCCGCGAAGAACTGATGCCGGGCGCCGACCTGCAGCAACTGCCCTTGCTGCAGAACTGGCCCGATGACGGCTCAGCCGGCGGCAGCGGTCAGTACATCACCCTGGGGCAAGTAGTTACCAGCCTGCCGGACGGCAGCCAACCCAACTGCGGCATCTATCGCTGCCAGATTCACGACGCCCATAGCCTGGCGATCCGCTGGCGCAGCGGCAGCGACGCCGCCCGCCATCATCAGGAGTACATCCGGCGGGGCCAACGGATGCCGGTGGCGATTGTGCTGGGGGGGCCGCCGGCCCTGACCCTGGCAGCAGCCTGGCCCCTGCCGCCGGGGCTGGACGAGCTGCAGTTTGCCTGCTGGCTGCGCCAGGCTACCCTGCCGGTGCTAGACTGTCTGCACGGTCCGTTGCGGGTGCCGGCCGAGGCCGAACTGGTGATCGAGGGCTTTGCCGAACCAGATCAGCCATTGCTCGAGGGGCCCTTCGGCAACCATACCGGCCGTTATGATCCGGCCGGCCCTGCGGCGCGAATTACGGTGGTGCGGATCACCCGTCGCGAAGCGCCGTTGATCCCGGCCACGATCGTCGGGCCGCCCCCCCAGGAGGATTGCTGGATGATGCTGGGCTGGGAGCGGCTGCTGGCGGCCCTGCTGCCGCGGCTGGTACCTGAGGTGCGCGATATCCACTTGCCGCTGCCCTGGGTCTTCCGCCAGAGCGCCGTGGTTTCCATCAGCAATCATGGGCCGCGTCAGGTGCGGGAGATTGTACAATCACTGTGGGAGTTGCCCTGGTTTGCCAAGGCCCGGCTGTTGGTGCTGGTGGATGCCGAGCGGCACCCCTACAGCCTGATGCAGACCGCCTGGTGCGTGGTTAACGACACCGACTGGGGTGATGACCTGATTAAGGATGAGACCGGCCGCCGGCTGGCGATCAACGCCACCTGCCGCCACCTGGCCGGAGAACTGCTGAACGACGATAGCACCGAGCAGCTGATTGCCCAACGCTGGAAGGAGTATGGCCTGCCATGACCGCAGTACTGCAGAAAATCCGTATTTTCATGGAGATGATCAAGTTCTCCCACACCATTTTCGCCCTGCCGTTCGCCCTGTCCGGGGCGCTCCTGGCGATTCGCGCCCTGCCCAGCGGCAGGCAACTGCTGCTTATTGTCCTGGCCATGGTGGGGGCCCGCACGGCGGCCATGGCCTTAAATCGTCTGATCGACGCCGAGATCGATGCAAAAAATCCGCGTACCGCCGGCCGGGCCATCCCGGCCGGGCTGCTCTCCAAAGGGGCGGTCCTGTTTGCCATCCTGATCTCGGTGGCGCTGTTGCTCTGGTCGGCCGCCATGCTGAATCCGTTGTGTCTCAAGCTGTCGCCGATCGCCCTGTTCTTCCTGGTACTCTATTCCTATTGCAAGCGGTTCACCGCCCTGGCCCATCTGGTGCTGGGGATCTGTCTGGCGGCCGCGCCGATCGGCGCCTGGGCGGCCCTGACCGGCACCATCCCGCTGCCGGCCATCGTGCTGGGGCTGCTGGTGTTGTTCTGGGTGTCCGGTTTTGATATTCTCTACGCCCTGCAGGATCTGGAGTACGATCGCTCGGCCGGGCTGCACTCCATCCCGGTGGCGCTGGGGGTCAGCGGCTCGCTCCGGCTGTCCCGTCTGTTTCACCTGATTACCATCGGTCTGCTGGTCTGGCTGGCGCTGCTGTTGGGGCTGGGTGTCTGGTTCTGGCTCGGCAGCGGGTTGATGACCGCCATGCTGCTGTACGAGCACTGGCTGCTGCGGGATGGTGATCTGACCAAGCTGGATGCCGCCTTCTTCACCATGAACGGCTACATCAGCCTGACCTTCCTGGCTGCCACGGCAGCGGATGTTTTTTGGGGCGGAGGTAGAGGGTGACCGACAAAAAATCACTTTCCGAACGTGATATCTGCACCCAGTTTATTGTGCCGGCCTTAAAAAAGCAGGTTGGGATATTGAGCGCCAGGTCGCTGCAGGAATTCCGCAATCTGGATGATTTTCTGTCCCGCTGGAGCAGTGCTGAAAAGAAAAAGGCGGTTATCGATCAGTTAGCCGAGCACGACATCATCCTTGAAAACCTGCTCGATGAAACCAAACGAGAATTGGATCTGTTGACCTGATCTGCCACATCGCCTGGGATCGTCCAGCCCTTACCCGCCGGGAGCGGGCTGAGCAGGTCAAAAAGCGGGACTACTTCACCAGATACGGGGATAAGGCACGGCTGGTTCTGCAGGCGCAGTTGCTTATGCAGACGGTGTTGCGGGAGGCGTTTGCGGGGTAGGCGGAAGGTGTGACAACGGTAGGTTTATTATCACACCCCGGCGATAATAAACGTTTCAAAAGCAAAACACGCCATTCTTTCGGCACGTTATGTTTTGTTTATTATCATTGACGAAAAAGGATGTCGTCATGACAATGGTTAAGAAGCCAGAGATTCCCTTGGGCGACGCTGACGTCGTTCGGCGACTCTGCGAGATGGACGAAAGCATCCGTTTCGAGTTTAAGCGGGTTTCCAACAGGATGCCACAGAAAGGGTTGGAGGCGATTGTTGCCTTTGCCAACACTGAAGGGGGCTTCTTGATCCTTGGTATGGAGGATTTTAAGAAAGCTCAGGGGAGCGACCGACTCTATGGAGTCCAGGAAAACCCGGAAGCTGTCGATGAACTCCGCCAACTGATTGCCCACCGTATCACACCGCCAATCATGCATGTTGAATGGAAGATTCTCTCGTGCACCCTGCGCGATGGTTCTTCCGGCACGATTGTAATAGTCGTTGTACAGAAAAGCCCAGGTATTCATTCGATAGTTGAAGGCGGCACCTGGAAACGTTTGGAAAGAAGCAATCGTCAGATGACTGCCGCAGAAATCAACGAGCTTTCCTATGCACGTGGCGTCATCAGTGCGGAAAGCGAGCTGACGGACATTCCCTTTAACTGCTGGACACGGAGGCCTGGTCTAGCTATTGCCACACCAGAAAACTAACTTCCGGCGGTATCAAGGACAGGATGTTCAGAATCGGACTTGCCAGAAAGAAAGGAAAGGAAATCCGACCAACGAGGGCGGCTGTGCTGTTGTTTGCCGATGTTCCCTCCGGCATACTGGCCAGTAAGGCCGCTATCCGAATTTTTCACTACTCAGGGTCAAAAGTTGGGCATAGCCCTGTGCCCAACCTCCTGAAGACACCTAAAACCATCACCGGCCCCCTTGTGAGGCAGATTGCGGATGCGTACGAGTATGTGCTCAACGAAATCGCCAGAGGGCTGACCCTTGCATCTTCAGGATTCGAAACGGTACACCGCTATCCAACGCGGGTAATAAAGGAAGCGATAACCAACGCCGTCATTCATCGTGATTATCGTGTTAATCGCGATATTCATATCAGGATTTTCGACAACCGTATCGAGGTGGAGAGTCCAGGCCTTTTCCCTGCCAACATCACCCCGGCAACCATCGAAAAAACAGGTTCTTTTAGTCGCAACCCGCTGATTGTAAATCACATAAGAGAGTTCCCTTCTCCACCGAACATTGACGCAGGTGAAGGGGTGCGAATGATGTTTTCCACTATGCGGGCTGTCGGCTTATATCCCCCACTGTATGTTACACGACCCAATTTTGAACACGATGCGGTCATGGTGATGCTGCTGAATGAAGAGAGTCCCGCAGTGTGGGAGCAGGTCAGCGACTGGGTTGATCGCAATGGATTCATCACCAATCGAGATTTGTGCCAGATAGCTGAAATTGACACCTTGAAGGCTTCACGACTTTTGAAAAAATGGGTTGCTGCCGAGATGCTCATACCGGATATGAGCAAGGGGAAGCGAGGGGCTCGTTATTTGAAGTCGACGGGAGGCTTTCCACAGCAGTCAATCTTTCTATTATCAGGACTGGAAGATAATGACCGTGGTGATATTGAATAAACCAGCGATATAGGGCGGTTATGAGAATAGTTATTATCGTTGCCCACGTCGACAGCCTGATGGCCGTCATCGATAATCTGGAAAAACAGGTTGTCGTGCGGAAGGAGCAGGAGCAACTGCTGATAAAGAAAGTGCTGCGGGAGGCGTTTGCCCAGCCCGCAGCAGGAGGTAACCTGTGAGAATCCTGCTGGCCATCACCGGCGCATCCGGCGCCATCTACGGTCTGCGGCTGCTGGAGGAGCTGCTGAAAGCCGGACATCAGGTGACCCTGGTGGCCAGCGACAGTGGCGTTGCGGTCTGCCGCTTTGAAACGGGGGTTGAGCTGGTCGACGGCGACGGACTCAAGCAGCGCTGGGGGCTGCCGGAGGCCGATCTGACCCTGCGGGGGGTGCATGATCTCTGGGCCCCGGAGGCCAGCGGTTCGGCCGCGCCGCAGGCGATGGTGATCGCGCCCTGCAGCATGGGCACCCTGGGGCGGATCGCCGCCGGTATCTCCGGCAACCTGATCGAGCGGGCCGCCGACGTGATGCTCAAAGAGGGCCGTCCTCTGATCCTGCTGCCGCGGGAGACGCCCTTCTCCGCCATCCACCTGGAAAACATGCTGCGCTTGTCCCATGCCGGGGCGCGGATCGTGCCGGCCATGCCGGCCTTTTACCAGCAGCCCCATTCGTTGGAAGATCTGGTAAACTTTGTGGTGGGCAAATTGATGGATCAGCTCGGGGTACCCCACCAGCTGTTCAAGCGCTGGGGGGCATAGTTCCGCAAATTAAAAACGGGCGACCAAATGGCCGCCCGTTTTTTGTTGTATATGTGTAGTCCGTTACCGATTTAGGCCTTCTGGGCCACCGCCTCAGAGACAGCCCGTCCCAACGCCCGGCACTGCTCCAGCACCTCATCGGTGGGGGTAAATACCGCCCGCACCGGCTCAGCCACCAGCTTCAGGCCCATCCCTTTCAAACGTTCCTCAGCCATCTTGCAGGCCTCGCCGCTCCAGCCATAACTGCCCAGCAAGGCAGCGGTGGTGGTCTTCAGCTTGACGGTGCTTAAGTTTGCCAACACATGCCACATCGGCGGCGGAATGTCGCGGGCCACGGTGGGGATGCCGAACACCAGGGCGTCGGCCTCTTCCATCAGGGTGCGGATTTCGTCATCCGGCATGCCGACGATATGGTGACAACTCACCTCGATCCCTTCGTGGGCCGCTCCTTCCACAAAGGCCTTGGCCATCTTTTCGGTGTTGCCGTGGGGGGAAAGGTACAGCACCACCACCTTTTTGCCGAAGGAGGTGGGCTTGCTCCAGTTCTCAAACTGCTGGATCACCCGCCAGGGTTCCCTGCGGATGATCGGGCCGTGGCTGGGCAGGATCATGTCGATCACGTCGTGGCGGATCTTCTCGATCGCCGACAGCACCTTGTCCTTGAAGGGGCGGAAGATGCAATCGAAGTAGAACTGACGGGCCGAGGTGAAATCCTCGGTCTCGTCGTTGAACATATGCTGGGTGTCGCAGTAGTGGGCGCCGAAGGCGTCGCAGGAAAACAACAGGTTTTCCTCCTCCAGCCGGGTGAACATGGTGTCGGGCCAGTGCAGGAACGGTGCCATGATAAAGCGCAGGGTGCGCCCTCCCAGCTCCAGGGTGTCGCCATCCTTGACCACCAGAGAGTTGAACGGCCGGTGGATCATGTTACCCACAAAGTTTTTGGCCGCCGGGGTGGAAACCACGACCGCCTTGGGGCACTGATCCAGCAGGTAGGACAGTGAACCGGTATGGTCGGGCTCGGCGTGATTGACGATGATGTAGTCAATCGTGGCCGGATCGATCAGGGATCTGAGCTTGTCCAGGTAGCGATCGGTGAATTTGCCCTTGACGGTGTCGACCAGGGCGATCTTCTGGCTGCCCTTGATCAGGTAGCTGTTGTAGGTGGTGCCGTGCTCGGTGGGGAACAGATCGTCGAATATGCGTAGTTCGGGGTGCAGTACACCCACCCAGTGCAGATCAGGTTTGATTTCAATAGTATCTAACATCGCTGCAACACTCCTTTGATCCGATTAATAGTTGATCATTTTGGTTCGTATACTATAGCAAAGCAACTTACTGTATACAAGCGACAATTGGGCGGTTGTTACCCGGACGGCTTTCTGCTAGATTGCCGTCGGACTGTGCTCGTGCAGTCTTTGTGCCAAGCTGATCGGAGTCTGCATGCGTCAGAAAACTGTTTTTACCTGCAGCCAGTGCGGCTGCCAGTCCCCCAAGTGGTTGGGCAAATGTCCTGATTGCAGCGCCTGGAACACCATGGCCGAGGAACGTCAGACACCACCTGCGACCGGCCGGGGCCGGGCGATCAACAATGCGAAAAACAGCCCGTTGCCGATCAGTCAGGTGCCGCCCCAAGCCGAGGTGCGCCGCAGTTGCGGCATCGGCGAACTGGATCGGGTGCTGGGAGGCGGGTTGGTGCCCGGCTCCCTGGTGCTGATCGGTGGCGATCCCGGCATCGGCAAGTCAACCCTGCTGCTGCAGGCCATGCAGCACCTGGCCGGTCAGGGGCCGGTGTTGTACGTCTCCGGCGAAGAATCGGCGGCCCAGACCCGGCTGCGGGGTGAACGGTTGGGGGTGGATGCACCCAATCTGCTGGTGCTGGCTGAAAACTCCCTGGAGGAGATCATTGCCCAGGTGGAGCAGCACAAGCCCCAGGCCCTGGTGGTTGATTCGATACAGACCGTCTGGACCCAGGCCCTGGAATCGGCGCCGGGCAGCGTCAGCCAGGTCCGTGAGTCGGCTAGCCGACTGATGTTGCTGGCCAAGGGCCACGGGGTGCCGGTTTTTTTGGTGGGTCATGTCACCAAGGATGGCGCCCTGGCAGGGCCGCGGGTGCTGGAGCATATGGTCGATACGGTACTTTACTTCGAGGGGGACCGGGGCCACCCCTACCGTATCCTGCGGGCAGTCAAAAACCGTTTCGGCTCCACCAACGAGATCGGCGTGTTTGAGATGAAGGCCGGCGGGCTGGCCGAGGTGGCCAACCCCTCGGAGCTGTTCCTGGCCGAGCGGCCGCTGGATGCCCCCGGCTCGGTGGTGACCGCTTCCCTGGAGGGCAGCCGTACCCTGCTGGTGGAGATTCAGGCCCTGGTGACCCCCAGCGCCTACGGCACCCCGCGCCGCACCACCATTGGTGTCGACAGCAACCGCCTGGCCCTCTTGGTGGCTGTGCTGGAGAAGAAGGCCTGGCTGCACCTGGCCGGTCAGGACATCTTTCTCAACGTGGCCGGCGGCGCCCGTCTGTCGGAGCCGGCCGCCGACCTGGCTATCCTGCTGGCGGTGGCCTCGTCTCACCTTGACCGGCCGGTGGACCCGCAGACGGTGGTATTTGGCGAAGTGGGGCTGGCCGGCGAGGTGCGGGCCGTGACCCAGCCTGAGCCCCGTCTGGCCGAGGCCGAGAAGCTGGGCTTTAAAAATTGTGTGCTGCCGGCGGCTCACCTTAAGCGGTTGACTCCGACCGCGATCGGTTGCCAGGGTGCATCCAGCGTACAAGAAGCGTTGCAACTCCTTGCCTAGCGCACTTTTTTGCTGGACTTGGCAGGGGCTACCCGATAAAATTACTCAGTTTTAGACTCCTGCAGCGAGGAGAGCTATGGACGCCGAAAAACGAGAACTATACCGCCAGCTGTTGCTGGACGAGATGAAGGGCTTGCTGTCCGAGGCTGACAAGACCGTCCACGAGATGGCTGATGATGCCGCGCACTTCCCTGACCCCACCGACCGTGCCACCCAGGAATCCGACCGCACCTTCGAGTTGCGGATACGTGACCGTGAGCGTAAGCTGGTCAACAAGATCAAGGAAGCCCTTGATCGCCTTGATGATGACACCTTCGGCATCTGCGAGGAGTGCGGCGAAGAGATCGGTGAGGGGCGGCTGAAGGCCCGTCCGGTTACCACCCTTTGCATCAACTGCAAGATGGAAGCTGAAGAGAAAGAAAAGCGGCTCTGATTGCATGACGCCGGTTACGCCGGTGTCAAACCCACCAGGTATCGGCATGGCTCCCACTTCTCCCACAGAAGCCTCTGTTAAAGATAGCCGCCAGCACTCCTGTGCCGGCGCCTTGACGTTGTTGTCCCTTTTCAGTTCCACCCTGCTTTCCACCAATCGCCTCAACAAGCTGCTGCACCTGTTTCTGTCAGCCCTGGTCCACCAGGACAACAAGCTGTTCGGCCGCGCCATGCTGTTTTTGCACAACGAAAAGACCGGCGTCCTGCAAGGGATGCTGGGGGTTGAACAGACCGATGCCGCCGGCTTGCAGGTGGTGGGGGGCGACCCGTCCAATCCGCTTACCGGCCACTGGGAACTGGCCGATGACCAGATCAAACGGCAATGGCAGAGCGACTCCTGCACCGCTGTTCGTTCGCTGCGGGTCGACCTGGGCGACGAGGGTTGCCGGGTTGTCTCCCGGGCACTGCATCAGCGTCAACTGTGTCACGTACCCGAAATCGACTGCCAGCGTTGTGCTGAGTGCGGATTCATCAAGCGTTTCGGCATAACCTCCTTCGCCGCCGCGCCGCTGATCTCGCGGAACCGGACCCTGGGCGTGGTGATCGTCGATCTGCCCGGCGCCAATCACACCATCACCAATGAGCGGCTGCAGCTGTTGCAGCTGTTTGCCCGTCAGGCCGGTATGGCCATCGACAACTCCCAGCTCTACCGCAATCTTGAGGAGGCCCACGCTGAACTGCGCGAGAGCCGTCAGCGGCTGGTGCATTCCGCCCACCTGGCCGCCATCGGCGAGATGGTCGCCTCCATCTCCCACGAACTCAAGACACCGCTGGTGACCATCGGCGGCTTCGCCGCCCGCCTGCGGAAGCTGTTGCCCGGGGAGACGCCTGAGCAGCAGTGCCTGGATACGATCATCAGCGAGGCCCAGCGTCTGGAACGGATGCTGGCCGACATCCTGGCCTACTCACGCAAGCCGACCATCTGCTACAACCGCTTCGATCTGCGGGCAGTGCTGCAGGAGTGCCTCGACGACTACGCCGGCTCTCTGGCCGAGCGCAGCATTGAGCTTCAGGCCGATCTGCCGGCCGGCTACTGGGAGGTGTTGGGTGATGCCCACCAGCTCAAGCAAGTCTGCATCAACCTGCTGGTCAACGCACAGGAGGCCATGCGCCAGGGCGGCGCCTTGTCCGTGCTCCTTGATGACGTTGATCAGGGCGACCAGGTCTACGCCCGTATCAGGGTTGAAGACACGGGCGGCGGCATCCCCGAAGATGACTTAAGCAAGGTCTTTGCGCCGTTCTTTACCACCAAAAACCATGGTACCGGTCTTGGTCTGCCGATCGTCAACCGGATCGTTCAGAACCACGGCGGTTCCCTGCGGGCCGCTAACGGTCAGCAGGGCGCGGTCTTTACCGTGTTGCTGCCGCTGGCCGACTGTCAGAACGACTGCTTGTAAGGGGCTGTAGCTCAGTTGGGAGAGCGGTACGTTCGCAACGTACAGGCCGTCGGTTCGATCCCGATCAGCTCCACCAGTGCAAGGGGGCCTGTCGCGTCTGCGGCAGGCCCCTCGTGTACGTTATAGCTCGGCGACATCAGGCCGGTATTGCCGGCTTGAGTCCGACGATGCCGGCAATAATCAGCGTAACACTGAACTGTCGGGCAACCGTTGCCGGTTCACCGAACAACACAATACCCAACACCACCGTGCCGACCGCCCCGACCCCAACCCAGCAGACGTCATAGGCGGCGCCAAGCGGCAACGATTTCATGGCAACGCCCAGCAACCACAGACTGATGATCATCGCCAGCACGGTGCCAATGGTGGGCCACAAGCGGGTGAAACCTGCCGTATACTTCAAGCCGATCGCCCAACAGACTTTCAAACAGACCGGCAATGACCAGTACCACCCACGCCATCAGCGCACCTCCCGGCCAGGCTTAATGTTCACGATAACCCAGTACCACCAGAATGCAACTGTGGTCTGCGATTACGTTGATGCCGGCCTGTTTGCAGCGCTCGACCGCAGCGGCACTTTCGGCGCCGGGCTGCATCCAGATGCTGGTGATCCCTTTGGCGATGGCGTCTGCTACCACTTTTTCAGTCACCTGGGGCGGGGTGATCACCGAGATGCTCTTGACGTTATCCGGCAGGTCGGACACCGAAGCGACACTGGGGATACCCTCGACCGACGAGACCTTGGGGTTGACCGGGATCACGGTCTTGTTGGTGGACAGATAGCAGCGCAGCACCTTGTTGCCGTATTTGCTACGGTCTTCCGAGGCGCCAACGACGCCGAAGGCGGGTGATTGGAAAAAAGTCTCAATGGCTGGTGTCATGATCGGCTCCTTTAGATCGGCAATCAGCCCCTTGCGTTGGGGGCTCAGTTGCCGTATTCTGCAGCAATGAGTTCATTTACCACGATTAGCGATAAAGTGAAAGCCGGCCGGCGCATAAGCGAAGACGACGCCCTGGCCCTGTACGGGTCCAACGACCTGCTGGCCATCGGCGAGCTGGCGGCCCTGGCCAATCAGCGTATCAACGGCCGCAATGTCTATTTCAACGTCAATCGTCACATCAACCCGACCAACATCTGCGTTAATCGCTGCGTCTTCTGTGCCTTCTCCCGCACCGGCAACGAGGCCGACGCCTATACGCTGACCCGTGACGAGATGGTGCGCCGGGCGGTGGAGGCTCGCTCACAGGGTGCCACCGAGGTGCATCTGGTGGGTGGGCTGCATCCCGATCTCTCCTTCGAGTTCTATCTGGAGCTGCTGTCCGCCATCCGAGCCGCTGCCCCGGAGCTGCACATCAAGGCCTTCACCGCGGTGGAGATCGACTGGTTTGCCGGCATCAGCGGCCAAAGCGTCCAGCAGGTGCTGAAGCAGTTGATGGCGGCCGGCCTGGGGTCGATGCCCGGCGGCGGGGCCGAGATTCTGGTTGAAGAGGTGCGTCAGCAGATCTGTCCTGAAAAGATCAGCGGCCGGCGCTGGCTGGAGGTGCACCGCCTGGCGCACCAGGCCGGCCTGAAGACCAACTGCACCATGCTCTACGGCCACCTGGAGAACCCGGCTGACCGGGTGCGCCACATGGCGCTGCTGCGGGAACTGCAGGATGACACCGCCGGTTTCCAGGTCTTTATCCCGCTGGCCTGGCAACCGGAAAACTCACCGCTCAAGCTGGATGTGAAAGGTACCTCCGGCCTTGATGACCTGAAGACCCTGGCCATCGGACGCCTGTTTCTTGATAACATCCCCCACATTAAGGCCTACTGGGTGATGCTGGGTGAGAAGATCGCCCAGGTAGCGCTGTCCTTCGGGGTGGACGATCTGGACGGCACGGTGGTCGAAGAGAAGATCGGCCACGATGCCGGTGCCCGCTCACCCCAGAATCTGTCCCTCGAGCGCCTGATCCGCCTGATCCGCCTGGCGGGCAAGACACCGGTTGAACGGGACACCCTCTACCGCCCGTTGCGCAGCTTCTGACCCTTGCCCCGTGTTGTCTTGTAGTGTCATGCAGCCTGAGACGGCCGGCCCACCAGCCCACACAAATCCGGTCCGGCTGCCCAACCCTGCCCTGTTTACTCTCCCGCTGCAGCGCCTGCAGCGGCTCTTTGCCATCTATGCCGCCACCAGCCCGGCCCCGTTGCCGTCGCCGGGGCTGGCAATCACCCCTGAAATTCGCTACCAGAGCGAGCTGTACCTACCGCTGGAAACTATCCGTCGCCTGCTGTACCGCTATTACCGTGCATCCCTGACGCACCAGCCGGTCTTTTCCAGCACACCGCTCAGCACCGCAGCAAGCTGGGCCGACTGCTTCGCGCAGCTGCCGCACTACTGCCAACTCAGCGCCAATCCGGCCCGCCTGCTGCAGATGGTGCTGTCTGATGCCGAGCTGCACGAACGGTTCATCTTTGCCAGCTTTCTGCCGGCGCGCTTTAACGGCCCAGGCTTTGGCCGCTACCCCGACCAGCTGGAGTGGTTGCGGCAGCATCTGAGGCTGCGGTCTGGCACGCAGTTGCGGGTTCTGGATGCGGCCTGCGGCAGCGGTGAAGGCAGCTGGGAGCTGGCGGAATGTGCTGCCCAGGCAGGCTGGCGACCGGACCAGATCGCGATTGAAGGCTGGACCCTGGACCCGCTGGAGGTCTATGGGGCCAGCACCCGCTATCTGCCCCATGACGCGCAACGCCAGCAGGAGTACCGCTTGCGCATCGCCCCCCTGGTTCAACAAGGCTGGAACGATGCGGTACGGTTTCAGAGCGCTGACCTGCTGGCCGACCTGCCGCAGGGCAGCTTTGATCTGATCGCCTGCAACGGCTTGTTGGGCGGGCCGCTGCTGCACAACGCTGCTGATCTGCAGCGGGTGATTGAGCGGCTGGCAAGCAGACTGCGGCCGGGTGGCTGCCTAGTGGCCGCCGACCAGTTTCACGACGGCTGGAAAAAAAAGATCCCCGGGCAGTTGCTCGGGGATCTGTGTGCAGCGGCCGGCTTGGCGGTGGCCAGGGCCGGCGAAGGGATCGTGGGCCTAAAAGCGGATCAGTAAACCGCCCCAGGACAGTCCACCACCAAAGCCCATCACCAGCACCAACTGGCCCGGCTTGATGGTGCCGTTGCGCCGGAATTCGTCAAAGGCCAGGCCCACCGATGCAGCGGCGGTGTTGCCGTATTTCTGCAGGTTGACCAGGAACTTCTCCTTGGGGATATGGTTCTTCTTGGAAACCGAGTCGATGATCCGCAGGTTGGCCTGGTGGGGGATCAGCCAGTCCAGTTGGTCCGGGATGATGCCGGCCTGGTCACAGACCGTCTGGATCAGTTCGGGGATCGCCTCGGTGGCAAAGACATAGACCTGCTTGCCGGCCATGTAAAAGGTGTTTTCCTTGGCGGCGATGGTCTCAGCGGTGACCGGTTTGCGTGAACCGGAGGAAGGTACCTGGATCAGGGGCCAGCCGTTGCCGTCGGAACGGATAAAGGTCTGCCGGATGCCGGTCTCGCCCTCGCCGGCCCGCAGGATCACGGCAGCGGCGCCGTCGCCGAACAGGGGACAGGTGGTCTTGTCCTCAAAGTTGAGGATCTTGGAGTAGGTGTCGGCACCGATCACCAGGGCGGTTTTTGCCTTGCCGGATCGGATGAAGCTGTCGGCGGTGTCCATTGAAAAGACAAAGCTGCCGCAGACCGAGTTCAGGTCGAAGGCAAAGGCGTTTTTGGCGCCGATCTCCTTCTGTACCATGCAGGCCGTGGCCGGCAGGATCATGTCCGGGGTGGAAGTGCCCACCACGATGCAGTCGATCTCGCTGCCATCAATACCAGCGTCCGCCAGGGCCGCCTTGGCTGCCCGCACTGCCAGGTCAGAGGTGGATTCGTTTGGTGCGACAAAACGACGTTCCCGTATACCGGTACGTGAGGATATCCACTCATCGGCATCGTCGATCAGGTAGGAGAAAAAATCATTGCCGACTACCCGTTCGGGGAGGCCGGCACCACTGCCAATTATCTGTGACCGTATCATGTGCGGTATAATGGCACAAACAAACATCGTTTGTCAAAGCTAATCATGGGAGGGCTCGCGCAGGGCACTGATCAGATCCACCAGCCCGAAGCCCCACACCGCCAGCAGGGCCGAGAGCAAAAGCTTGGCCCACCGGGAGTAGGGCTGAATTGCCTCCAGCACCTGTTGAGCGGTGATCGGCGTGCCGCTTAAGTGGGCGGCAACCACCGGGGTGGAGATCTTCATCATAAAAAACAGGGCCGCCAAGAGCAGCAGGTTGACCGCCATCACCAGCACAACACCTTTGACCTTGCGACCGATGTAGATCTGGCCGATGCCAGGCAACACAAAGGCATTTAACAGAAAGGCGATCAGAATCCGTTTCATGGGGTTCCTCCAGCTGCCAGCAGATCAATCATCTCCTGGTGGATCCGGCCGTTGCTTGCCAGAATACGGTGGTTGCAGACCTGGTAGGGACTGCCGTCAAAGGCGGTCACCAAGCCGCCAGCCTCCCGGATCAGCAGGGTGCCGGCCGCCACATCCCAGGGCTTGAGCTTAACCTCCCAGAAGCCATCCAGCCGGCCGGCTGCCAGATAAGCCAGGTCAAGCGCCGCTGCGCCGGCGCGACGGATGCCGCGGGCCGCCCTTTGAAAACGGATGAAGCTGTCGAAATTGTTCTCCGGATCGGTGGCGCAGTCGTAGGGGAAGCCGGTACCCAAGAGCGACGCCGACAGCGGGCCGCGCTGCGAGACCTTGAGACGGCGGCCGTTTAAAAAGGCGCCGCCGCCGGCAGTGGCGCAGAACAGTTCGTCGTTGATCGGGTTGTAGATCACGCCGATCTGCAGCTGTCCATCACATTCAAAGGCGATTGAACTGCAGAACCAGGGAAAGCCGTGGGCAAAGTTGGTGGTGCCGTCGATCGGGTCGATGATCCAGCGGTGCCGGCCATCGCCGTCAGGGTAGCCGGACTCCTCGGCCAGGATGCCATGGCCGGGGAAGCGGTCCAGCAGCATACCGACGATCACGGCCTCGGAGGCGGTGTCCAGCTCAGTCACCAGATCTTTGGCCCCTTTGTGACCCACAGAAAAATCGGTAGCAAAGCGCGAGTGCTGCAGTCGGCCGGCGGCCAGGGCAGCATCGATAGCGGCATCAAGCAAGTAGTCGTTTGTCATGGCGGCAGCATACCGGAACGGCAGGGTTGCAGTCAACCAGCCAGCAGCGCATACATTTTGACTTTCAGGATGGAATCAGGCATAGTTTGCGGCGAATTTCCCAAAGGAATACACCATGATCCTACTTGCCAACATGCTGCGTGCCCTGTCGGTGATCGTTGAGATGGTCAATGGCCTGCTGACGCTCTACAAGTATGTACTGATTGCCGCTGCGCTGATCTCATGGGTCAACCCCGACCCCTACAACCCGATCGTCAACTTTCTGCATCGGGTGACCGAGCCGCTGCTGCGGCGGATTCGGCGCTACATGCCGGACACGGGCGCCGTTGACCTGTCGCCCCTGGTGGCCTTTGCCCTGATCTATCTGCTGCAGATCGTGCTGCTGGACACCCTGTACCAGTACCTGTTCAACGCCAGCCTGAGTCTGCGGCTGCGCTAACAAAGGATACCTGCCATGACGATTACCCCGCTGGATATCCAGCAGCAACAGTTTAAGGGCAAGATGTTCGGCGGCCTTGACGCCGATGATGTGGATGCCTTTCTGCAGGCCGTAGCCGCCGAAATGGAGACCCTGCTGCGAGAGAACACCGAGCTTAAGGAGCAGGTTAATCGGCAGGCCCGTGAGTTGGCTGAGATGGCCGAGCGGGACAAGGAGTTGCGTGAAACCATGCTGGCTGCCCGCACCATCACCGAGGAGATGAAGGCCAACACCCAGAAGGAAGGGGAGCTGATCATCGCCGAGGCCCAGATGCAGGCCCGACGTATGGTGGACGATGCCGAACGGACCGTGGCCGAGCTACAGGTCAAGGTGCAGGAGGTGCGCCGTCAGCGTCTGCAGTTCGAGATCGAGCTGAAGGGACTGCTGGATGCCCACGCCCGCCTGATCGAGCATGGCCGACAGGACTGAACGACCCTGGCAGGAGCAGCCCGATGGTCTGTTGCTGCGGGTGGTGGTGCAACCCCGGGCTTCCCGCAGCGAGTTTTGCGGCATACAGGGCGATGAGCTTAAGCTGCGACTGACCGCACCACCGGTGGACGGCGCGGCCAACGCCTGTTGCCGGGAGTTTCTGGCCAAACTGTTTCGGGTGGCCAAATCGGCGGTTCGTATCGAGGCCGGTGAGAGCTCTCGCCATAAGCGGATCAAGGTACTGGGGGCCACAGCGGCCCAGCTCGAGCAACAGCTTTCGTAACGGATGCCCCCGTCGCCTCACGGAGCGGGGATTTTGGTATCAGGAAAGGAAATGAAGATGCTGTTGGCAAAAAATGGTGATCGTGTGCGCGTTCATTACACCGGAACGCTTGAAGACGGATCAATCTTCGACTCTTCGGAGGAGACCCAGCACGAAGGGTGCGGTTGCAGCTCAGGCGGCTGCGGCTCGGAGTGCGGTAGTGATCCGCTGGAGTTTGTGATCGGTGAAGGTAACGTGATCCCCGGTTTTGAAAAAGCAGTGATCGGTTTGGCGGTGGGCAGCAGCACCACGGTCACCATCCCCTGCGACGAGGCCTACGGCCCACGCCATGATCAGATGGTGGCGGTGGTCGATCGTAGCGAACTGGGTGACGGCATCGAGCCGATCGAGGGGCAGCATCTGGAAGTGGTGTTGCAGGATGGCAGCAGTATGCCGGTGCTGATCACCGAGGTGACCGACAGCAGTATCACCATTGATGCCAATCATCCCTTGGCCGGAAGAGACCTGACGTTTGCAATCCGCCTGGCTGCGATAGTGTAACAACGCAGCACAGATACGAAAAAACAAGGGCTGCCCCGATTGGGCAGCCCTTGTTTTGGTTGTAGCCAGGTAACGTGCGGTTTTATTTGCTGGCAGCAACGGTGGAGCCCACCGCCTCAACGCTGAAATCCTTTGCGTTCCCGGGCGGATTGATGATCACCAGGGTAAAGGGTATCGTCTTGCCGGGCGGCACTTCCAGATTGGTCAGCGAATCACCGAACTGATTGTTCATGGCGGCCTCGATTTTGTCCCACGACATGCTGGCCAGCTGTTCACGGGTCAGCCGGTTGCCGGCGTAGGCCAGTTGGGTAACCACCGGCTCGTTGGTATCGCTGAACAGGGTTGCCTTGACCTGCAGGGCTGCCCGGGGTTTGTCAAAGCTGTTCAAGGCTTCTCCGGTAATGATCAACAGATCGCCGGCAACAGCCTTGTTCAGATAGGAGGCCTGCACCTGCTGAACCGTGATCTTGCCTTCTTCAACCTGGGCCTGTGCGCCAAAGAAGGGGGCCGGCTTGGCACCGTTGCCCAGGAACAGATAGCCCATGTAGCCCAGGGCTCCCGCCAGCAACAGGCAGGCAATAATGACCAGGGTTGAGGTAATTGGGCTTTGGATACGACGGGAAGCGATCGACAGAGGCGATGCCTCGCCGGCGGTGTCCGCTTGGAAGGTAAAATCCATGGCTGCCGTCTGTTCGGGCGCTGCAACCGGTACCGGCGGTGCTGCTACGGTGCCGAAATCAAACAGACCGCCACTGCCTTGGGTTGCGTTGGCGGGCATTGCCACGCTGGCGGCCTCGGTACCAAAGTCGTAATCACCCAGGCTGAAGCTGTCTGCTGAGGGAGCAGCGCCGGTGGATTGTGCTGTGCCAAAGTCCACGGCAGAAAAATCCAGACCATCGGACGGCGCAGAAACCGACTGTGGTTCTGCATCGCCAAAGCTGAATCCCAGGTCGTCGCCAGTGTTTTCTGTCGGCTGACGCGCGGCTGTCATGGCGCCGAACTCGACGCCGTCAAGGCTGAAGCTGTCGTCGGGCCGGGAAACACTGACATCGCCGAAATCAAAGCCGCCGAAGTCGATATCACCACCCGGTGCAGCCGCGACAGCGGTTGGCTTGGTGGTGAAGTCAAAGGTGATGTTCTGTTGGGGAACCGGTGATGCACTGACTTCACCGAAATCGAAGCTGATTGCAGGTGCGGGCTCAAGCTCGCGCGCCTGGGGCAGCACCGTGCCAAAGTCGAGACCAGCGGCAGGCAGAGGCGGTGGTGTGGCGGCAGCCGGAGTCTGTTCAACAGCGACATCGGCGAAGGATATCTCGCCAAGATTAAAGCTTGGGGCCGTGGCGGCGATGGCTGCAGCTGACCCAGCATCTGCAGCCGGCAGGGAAAGCTCTTCGGGGGCTGTCGCACCGGGCTTCCGGACGGTGAATACGTGACGGCATCTGGCGCAGCGGACCTTGGCGCCACGCTCCGTCACCTTGTTGTCGTCAAGCTTGAACTTGGTCCGGCACTGCTCGCATTGGATGATCATCGCCAGCTCCGTTAAGCGGGTTGGTTGTCGCGCAGGCCTCGCAAGGCCAATAAAACTGCGATTTTGTATCAGAAAAGGGCAGTGGTGTCAATTTCTTATCCGTCGGACCGGTGCCGGCAGTAGGCAGCAATCGGGCATTTGCGGCACGTGGGCCCGCTTTTACCGTTGCAACCCTCCGAGATACCCAGGTGGCAGATGCTGAAGTCGTATCTGATCGGGTCATCCGGCGCCAAAGCGCGCAGACCTGCGGTGATCTCCAATGCCGTCCGCCAATCGGGGGTGCGGCGGGTGGTCAGGCCCAGTAACCGGCTGATTCGCTCAATGTGGCGATCCACCGGGATCACCAACTGGCTGGTGCTGACCGATCTCCACAGCCCGAGGTCGATACCGTCGTCAGGCCGCGTCACCCAGCGCAGAAACATGCAGAGCCGCTTGCAGGCGCTGCCTCTGGACGGAGCAGGAAACAGGAAACGGAAGCTGCTACCGTCGGCAAGGCCGCCGGGGCCGTATACCGGCCGGTAATCAAACGTCAGCAGTGCGGCGCTGAAGCCGTTCAGCCCCTGTTCGACGGTTTCAGACTGCGGGTCGTGAAAGCGGGCGAAAAAGGCCTCAATGCTGCCGGCCTGCTGCCGCATCAGGCGGATGGCCGATACCAGGGCCCGCAGGTCATCTGCGTTGTTAAAACGATGCCTGAAGCCGGCAAAGGCGTCCGGCTGCCGCTGCGGATCGAAGCGATCTGCAAAGCCTGCCGGTGAAGGGCCCAGTTGCCCGAAGATGCGTCCCAGGCTGCCCTTGATCACCGCGACACTGCCATAGGCGAAGACCGCGGCGACCAGCGCCGCCACTTCGCGATCGGCTGGATCGGCATAGCGGTGACAGAAGGAGAGCGGGTCGTTGGCCAGGTGGCGCTGTGAGCGCCCGGCGTAGAGGGACTCGAGGGTGTCTTTGAGGGAGCGGCGGGACACTACACCTCAGCCTCGCGCAGGAACAGGGCGGCATCTTCAGGTGAGGTCGGGTTGATGTAGAAGCCGGTGCCCCACTCGAAGCCGGCGATGGAGGTCAGCCGCGGCACCAGCTCGATATGCCAGTGGTAATCATACTCAAGTGAGCTCCAGTGACCAGGCTTGCCCGGCCGCCGATGCATCGGCGGGCAGGTGTGCAGGATGAAGTTGTAGGGGGCATCTTTGAGCACCAGCTTGACCCGCAGCAGCATGTCCCTGAGCGCCACCGCCAGTTCGGCCAGTTGGGCGTCGTTCATCAGGGCAAAGTCGTGGGCGTGCTGTTTGGGATACAGCTTCAGCTCGAAGGGGAAACTGGAGGCGTAGGGGGCCAGAGTGACATAATTGGCAAACTCACGCACGATCCGGCTGCCCTGCTCAAGCTCGAAGGCGATGATGTCGCAGAACAGGCAACGTTCTTTGTCGGCGTAGTGCTTGCGGCAGACCTTCAACTCGGTGGCCGCCACCGGTGGCAGCATCGGCACGGCGATCAACTGGCTGTGGGAATGGGCCAGGGTGGCGCCGGCTCGGGCGCCGTGATTCTTGAACAGGATCATGTAGCGGAAGCGGAAATCCCGCCGCAGGTCCAGCAGTCGGGTACGCCAGGCGATCAGCACCTCAGTCAGTTCGCTTGGGGTCAGGTCGGCCATCGAACGGTCGTGGTCCGGTGTCTCGATGATCACCTCATGGGCGCCGATGCCGTTCATTACGTCATAGGGGCCGTAGCCGCGATTGTCCAGATCGCCCTCCACCCGCAGCGCCGGGTATTTGTTCGGGATCACCCGCACCTTCCAGTTGGCGGCGTTGGGCAGGCCGCTGGGGCGGCTGGCGTAGATCTCGGGCGGCGTCTTGTCCTCATTGCCGTAGCAGAACGGACAGGCGGTCATCGGCAGTGCTTCCGGCTCGGTCTGGAAGTCCCGTGGCCGACGGCCCCGCTCGATGGCGATGATCACCCAATGTAGTTTTAACGGATCCCAACGTAATTCAGACATGAAGCCCCCACGGGGCAAGGGGCATGGGGCACGAGGCAAGAAAACCGTTTTCCTGACCCTTGACCCCTGACCTTTGCCCTGTCGTTAAATTAACCAGTCGTTCGCTTCCAGCTCCGGCCCCTCATAGTTCAGCATCAACGGCGCATCCGATGGCCAGCGGCCGATCTGTTCGGTGTCGCGGGTCAGAGTCAGCGAGGCGAACAGTTTCGTTTTGGGCTGCAGGCCAAGCGCCTCCAGCGGGATGGCCACCTCGCAGCTGCGGTCAATGGCCCAGCGACAGCAGGCGTTGGTGGGCACCCAGGCACCACTCTCCTTGACCAGCAGCATCCCCTGGTTGGCGCTGCGTTGCATCGGCAGGCGGTACTCGCGGTCGGCAATCAGGTGCAGCGCCAGCAGGTCCACCTCTTTCAAGAGCCGCGACAGGTCCTGCATACCGTCGATCCTGAAGAACAGGGTGTCGCGGTTGTACCCCCAGTAGAAGCCCTGCAGCATCCGGTCGGCGGAGTGCATGGCCGAGCCCTGGCGAGTCAGGTCAAACAGACCGGCTGCCAGCCACTCGAAGTAATCACTCACCCGGCCGTTGATGGCCGGCGTGATGAAACCGGCGGGCTCCCGCACCAGGCCGGCCGGGCTCTTCTTCTTGATCGGCTCCAGCAGTTTGGGGGGCGGATCAAGGCCCAGCAGCCGGTAGACATTGGTCAGATGCTGGCGGAACAGGTGGTCGAAGCGGTCGCTGTGGGGTGAAAAATGGTCGTCGCCGAACCACCAGAACCAGTCGCTGCCCTCGGCGGCATACAACGAGGTGCAGAGCATACGGGCCGTTTCATCACCGTTGTTGCCGCAGGCCTGCAGGGTATGGGCCGCAGCCGGATGATGCTGGCTGACCGCCTGACGGGCCTGGTGCAGCAGGTCCCAGGCCAGGTTCTCTTCCGGGTGGCCGATCCAGATGCCGTAGTTGGCGTTGATCCAGGAACCGGGGTGGATCCGGTGCAGCCGTCCCTCGAAGGCGGAGTGATCCAGCACCTCGCTGCAGGTGGTCAGTCGCAGGTCCTGCGATTCGGCCACGGCAGTGTAGAGGCCGGACAGGAAGTCGTAGGCGTTGGCGTGATAGAACTCCCAGGCATTTTCGCCGTCCAGGATCACCGGGATCACCCGTCCTTCGCTGCCGATCTGCTGATGGATCTGGCGCAGTCGGCCGCAGAAATCCAGCACCGCCCGGCCGGGGTCCCACTGGCTGTAGCTGAAGCCGATCAGGTCGGACAGGCGGTGGTCGCGGAAAAAGATACCCAGGTCGCCGTGGCCGGTGGTATAGCGCCAGGGCCGGTAGAGCCGCTCGTTGTGGTGACCCAGCCCTCCGTCCAGTGATCTGGCCAGCACCTCCTCGTCGCTGGCCACCCAGCTTAAACCGCACTCAGCGATGATCGAGAGCGCTTCATCGCTGACCGACCCCTCCGAGGGCCACATGCCGCGGGGGGTGATGCCCAGCACCTCCTGGAAGTAGAGCAGGCCGCTCCGGATCTGCGCGGCGGCGTCCTCCGGATGGCGGAAGCGCTCCTTCGGCAGGGTCACCTTGGGCATCGCCTCTCGGGCCAGTTGGGTGTCACAGATCAGTGGCAGAATCGGATGAAAGTAGGGCGACAGGGCCAGCTCGATCCGTCCCTGCTGGTGCAGCCGTTGGTAGAGCGGCAGGATCTCGTTCAGCAGGCGCCGTTGCGTGGCGAACAAGAGCGCTACATCGTCGGCGCTGTAGCCCTCACCCTTATCCAGTAGTTGGCGGAACTCAGGGAAGCGGCGACGGGCCGCCTCGCCGGTCCAGGCCAGGAAGAAGCAGACCTGCAGGTCCCGCAGGTCCTGGTGGCTGAAGTGGCGGATCCGCTCCCGTGCCGAGCCCGGCTTGCCCTCGCCCGCCATGTAGAGCAGTTCAAGATAGCGGCGGTGGGGCTCGATCATCCGTTGCCGGTTGGCGGAAAAGAAGTTCTCCAGCAGGAAGACCTTGTCGTCATCGGTCATGGTGGCCGGGTCCTGCTGACCCTTGATCAGGAAACGATCCACCGCGTGACCTGCGGCGTAGTCCAGCAGCTGCTCGATCAGCGACGGCACCAGATTGAAGACCGCCCGGGCCCCCGGTGTATCCTCGACGATGGCCGGCATGTCGTAGTAGTCTTTGATGGCATGCAGGTAGGTCCAGGGCAGCACGTACTCGTTTTGCACCGTATCCTTGTAGTACGGCTGGTGCATGTGCCAGATGAAGACCAGATCGAGAGGGGCGCTCATCGCGGCTACTCCAGCTCTTTCTTCCAGCGCTCCACCTTTTTCTGGTACTCGTTCAGCAGTTTGGTGGCGGTCTTGTCATCCTTTGACTCGGCCACGATATGCACGAAAGACCGGTACTGATCCGGCAGCACCAGGGCCCAGTCGTTGCCGATATGCACCTTGATGCCGTCGATGAAGCTGGCTTCTTTATCCAGCGAATCCTCGCTCATCTTACGCATGATGCCGCCCTTCATCTCAAACGGGCAGGGGACGCTGGTCTGCAGGAAGGCCCGTTGCGGCGCGTCGGTCAGCGCCTTGGAGAACGGCACCCCCAGCGTGGCCGACAGCTCGATCAGCTTGCCGATGGCGAACATGCCGTCAAAGGCGGCCTGGAAGACCGGGAAGGCAAAGCGGCCATCGGTGGTGCCGGCCATGATCACCTCGGAGGAGCTGGCCGCCTCCAGCATGGCCCGGTCGTTGCTCTTGGTGCGGGTCACGGTGCACTTGCGCTTGAGGGCCATCTGCTCGATGGTGGAGGGGGCCTGCACCGGCACGGCGATGGTCCCCCGTTTTTCATTACGCAGCTTAAGGGCCGTCACCAGGGCCAGCAGTTCCACACCCTCATGCAGGGTGCCGGTTTCATCCACCAGCGTGATCGCCTCGGCGTTGGGTTCCAGCCAGAAGCCGGCCTGGGCCTTGAGCGAACCTACCACCGTGGCCAACTGGGCCAATGCATCGACCTTCGGTTTGGGAGTCACACCGCCGCGCCCCTCATCCACGTAGGCGTTCAGGGCCACCACATTGCAGCCCAGCTCGTTCAAGAGCATCGGCAGCACCTGACAGGCCGGCGAGAAGCTGAAGTCCACCACCACGGTCCAGGCCGCCTTGCGGATCACATCCCGGTTCAAGGCCCGCAGGTAGCCTTCACGATAAAAGTCCACTGCCTGGGGCAGGTCGATGATCGCCCCCGGCTCGGTGTGGTGGGCCCGTCGGAAGTTTTCCTTGAAAAAGATCCGCTCGGCGTTTTTTGACATGTTGGTGGAGAAGTCCAGGCCGTCGCCATCCAGGAAGACGATCTCCATCGAGGCCGGATCATCCTGGGCCTGACGGAAGTGGAAACCGCCCACCTCGCCGAAGGTTTTGAGCTTGTAGCGGATGATCGGCAGCGAGGTCATGGTCATATCCCGCACATAGACCCCGGCCGATAGCAGGCCGCCCACAAAGCAGCGCTTGAGCATGCGCGAGGAGCGGTTGGCATCCCGCCCGCCCAGCACGAAGCTGCCCTTGGGCAGCATGGTGCCGTAGGCGCAACCCAGCTTGGCCACAAATTCCGGGGTCAGTTCCACATTGGACAGGCCGCTGATGATGGCCCCCTCGAACAGCGATTTTTTCCACTTTTCGCCCCAGATCAGGTTGGCGGTGACGATGGAGCCGGCCTCGATCATCTTGCGGGGCCAGATCTTGACATCGGCCTTGATCTGCACCTCGTCGCCGATGGAGGTGTCGTCGGCCACGATCACCCCTTCATTCAGTACGGCGGACTGTCCAACCCGCACGTTGGCGCAGACCACGCTGTCGGTGATGCGGGCACCTTTCTTGACATAGGCATTATCCCACAACACACAACGGTTGAGTTTGACACCGGCCTCAATGGTGCAGTTGCGGCCGATCACCGAGTCCTTGATCTGCACGTCGCCGCGAATCTGGGAGTTGTCGCCGATCACCACCGTGCCGGACAGCCCGGATGCGTCCTCCAGGGTCACGTCGGTGCCGATCCGCAGGTCTTTGCCCACGTAGTCCTGTTTCTCCTCGTCGATCTTCAGGTTGACCCTGCCCTTGAAGATGTCGTGGTAGGCTTCGCGGTACGAATCGGTGTTGCCGATGTCGCGCCAGTAACCCTTGGCGCTGAAGCCGTACAGCGGGTCCTTGTTCTTGAGCATCAGCGGGAACAGATCCTGGGAGAAGTCGAAATTTTCCCCTTCGGGGATGTAGTTGAATATCTCCGGCTCCAGCACGTAGATGCCGGTGTTGATCGTGTCGGATATCACCTCGCCCCAGCCCGGTTTCTCCAGAAACTGGGTGATCCGCTTCTCCTTGTCGGTGATTACCACTCCGAACTGCAGCGGGTCCTTGACCGAGGTGAGGGTGATGGTGGCCATGGCCTGGTTGTCGGCATGGAAATCCATCACCTTTTTCAGGTTGAAGTCGGTTAAGAGGTCGCCGGAGATCACCATGAACCGTTCGTCCAGATATTTTTCGGCCGCCTTGACCGCACCGGCGGTGCCCATATCCTCCAGCGGGGTGACATAGGTGATCTTGACCCCGAAATCGGAGCCGTCGCGGAAGAAGTTCTTGATCACCGCAGGCTGGTGATAGAGCAACATCACCAGGTCGGTGATATCGTGTTTTTTGAGCAGTTCGACGATATGCAGCATGATCGGCCGATTGAACAGCGGGATCATCGGTTTCGGGATGCTGCCGGTGAGTGGTTGGATGCGTGTGCCGAAGCCGCCGGCCATGATGACTGCCTTCATAATTTCATTCCTCCATTGTATAGGGTCAGGGGGCAAGGGGCATGGGTCAGGGGGTGGCTCGTTGCGCCCTGCCCCGTGACACCTGACCCTGCATTACAATCCCGCAGCCTTGTGCAGGGCCTTTTTGGCCAGCACCCGCTTGATCTCTTCCTTCAGCTCGGTCAGATCGCCGGACTTGACCACGTAGCTGTCGGCCAGCCAGGCCGAGAAGTCATCCTTGTAGCAGGAGAAGGCCGAGCAGAGGATCACCGGCATGTCATGGCGCTCCTTGACGATCCGCTGCAACAGCTCGATGCCGCTTTCGTTCTTGAGTTTGATGTCCAGCACCGCCAGGTCGAAGGCGCCGCTTTCCAGTTTTTCTATCGCCTCGGCTGTAGTGGCTGCGGTGGCCACCTCATAGCCTTCGTCTTTCAGTTCCTCTGCGTAGAGCAGGCGGATGTTGGCCTCGTCGTCGACCACCAGGATCCGGTTCATGGCTCTTCCTCCTTGCGGGTGGGTAGTTTGATGCTGTAGCGGACCCCGGCATCGGGTGGCGCCACCACCAGAAACGGGATGTCCTGTTTTTCGAGCATATTGCGGCACAGGGCCAGGTTGAGGGCCGAGCCCATCTCACGGGTCTCGGCAAAGGGGGTTAAGAGTGCTTCCAGTTCATCCTCGGACAGGTGGCGGTTGTGGTCGTCGATCAAAATCTCGACCCGGTTACCCTCCTGACAGGTGCTGATCTGCAGGGCGCCGTTCTCCAGGCCGTCGATGGTGCCCAAAAGGATGTTGCGCAGGCAGTAGGATAGTTGCTTGTAGTCCACGTAGGCCTGGGGCAGGCTGTCGGTCGGGTGGAAATGGCAGCTGTAGTTCTGGGTCAGGGCCTTTTGCTGGATGTCCCGGATCACGGTCTCCACCAGTTGGTTCACATCCCAGAAGTCGCGGATCGGGTAGAGGGCGTCGGAGTAGGTCAGGATCTCGTCCAGCACCTCTTCCATCTGGCGGGCCTCAGCCACAATCGAATCGATGAAGGTGCGCTTGGGGTCGCTGACCGGGGTGGCCTTGAGCACCGAACGTGCAAAGCCGCCGATCACCATCAGCGGATTGCGGATCGAGTGGGCGATGCTGGAGGTGATCCGGCCCACCAGGGCCATTTTCTCCATCTTGACCAGCAGCTCCTGCTGCTCCTGCAGCCGGCTGTTAGCCTCCTGCAGTTTGGTCACCTCTTCCTGCAGCCGCTCGTACAGCGAGGCCCGCTCAATGGCGAAGGCCACCGGAAAGGTGAAGGTCTCGATGGAACGCAGGTCATCGTCGGTGATCGGCTGGCGGGTGATGACGTTGTCGGCCAGGATCACCCCCACCCGCCGGTTGCGGGCCAGCATCGGCAGCACCAGGAAGGTATCCACCCCCAGCAGTTGGGCCAGCTCCGGGTCCACTTCGGGGTTGTTGAAGGCGTCATGCACCAAGATCGGTTTCTTCTCCTCCAGGGAGCGGATCACCACATGGTGGATGTTATCCATGGAGATCACCAGCCGGTTGAGGATGTCGTGAAACTTATCCCGTTCGGAGGTCAGCTTGTTTTGGCGGAAGGAGCGGGAGAGGCTTTGCAGGTCAAGGTCGTTGGAGGTGATCTCGTGCCAGGTCTGGCCGGCCTCCTCGGCGGAGCGGGGACCGATGGCCAGGTGGCCGCGCAGGAAGTGGCGCTCCTTGTCGGCCAAAAGCAGGAAGGCCCGGTTCATGCCGAAGCCCTTGCCGGAGGTGATGGCGGTCAGGGCCACCGAGAGCACCTCTTCCAGGTCCACCGAGCTCTGCAGCACCGAGCCCAGTTCGTGCAGGAAGCGCACCTCCAGGCTCTTGGTGTCAAGGAAGCTGCTTAGTGCCTGATTATGGGCCCGTTGACGGCGGTAATCGTTGTGCAGGACGGAAAAGATGGGGGCCAGCGGGTGGCCTGACTCCTTGAAACGGGCCAGGTCGCGTTTGAACCTGTCGCAGTCGCAACATTTTTCAAGAAAACGTCGTTGACGGGAGAGCAGCAGATCCTCATCCCCCGCGCCCAGGTTGGGACAGTCGTCCAGCGAGGTCAGGTCGCGGTCCCAGCAGCATTCCCAGTGTGTGGTGTCGTTGTCCATGCGAAAGGCTCCAGACCCAAGCATATCATGGGAAACTGCCGGGTCAAGGGCTGAAGCGGGCAGTGGAGCGGCAAAGAACGCTACTTTACCTTCCAGCTGGTACCCTGGGGTGTGTCCAGTAGTTGGATATTGTTGGCCAAGAGCTGGTCGCGGATCTCGTCGCTGCGTTTGAAGTCTTTATCCATACGGGCCTGGGTCCGCTCTGCGATCAGCGCCTCGATCTCGGCCGGGGTGATGGTCAGCTGGCCGGCCTTGTCCGCTTCCCGCGCGGCCAGCCACTGGGCGGGAACGGAGCGGAACAGCCCCAGCACCTGGCCGATCTCGGCAAAGGCGTTGCGGATGGCGGCCAGGGTCTGTCGGCCGGCCTGGTCCGGTGTGCCTGCCTCGGCCAGGTAGCGGTTTAAGGTTCGCACCAGGTCGAAGATCACCCCCAAAGCCTGGGCGGTGTTGAAGTCGTCGTCCATGGCCTCTTTAAATCGGGGCAGCAGTTGCTGTGCTTTTTCCTGCAGCTCGGCCGGCGACGGCGCTGCCGGGCCGCTGCCGACCGGCCCTGCCAGGACTTCATCCAGGGCGGCCAGGGCCACGTAGATGCGGGTCAGCCCGGCCTGGGCCTCCCGCAGGTTCTGGTCGGAGTAATCCAGCGGCGAGCGGTAGTGGGCCTGCAGGATGAAGAAGCGCAGCACCTCGGCGTCGAACAGTTCCAGCACCTCGCGGATGGTGAAGAAGTTGCCCAGGGATTTGCTCATCTTCTCGCTGTTGATGTTGACAAAGCCGTTGTGCAGCCAGTATCTGACAAACTGGCAGCCGTTGGCGCACTCCGACTGGGCGATCTCGTTCTCGTGGTGGGGGAAGACCAGGTCCTTGCCGCCGCCGTGGATGTCGAAGGAGGGGCCCAGGAAACGCATACTCATGGCCGAGCATTCGATATGCCAGCCGGGTCGGCCCTGGCCCCAGGGGGATTGCCACCAGGGCTCCCCCGGCTTGGACCCCTTCCAGAGGGCGAAGTCCATCGGGTTGCGCTTACGCTCGTCCACCTCCACCCGGGCGCCGGCCTGCATCTCCTCCAGGTTGCGTTTGGACAGTTTCAGGTAGTCTTCGAAGGTCTCCACCGCGAAGTAGACGTCGCCTGCGGCCTCGTAGGCGTGGCCGTTGGCGATCAGCTTTTCAATAATCGCGATGATATCGTCGATATGATCAGTAGCCTTGGGCTCCAGGGTCGGTTTTTTGAGTCCCAGCCGGTCCATATCCTCGTCAAAGGCGGCGATGTAGCGGTCGGCGATGGTGCGGTAATCGGTCCCTTCCTGGTTGGCGCGGTTGATGATCTTGTCGTCGATGTCGGTGTAGTTGCGGACAAAGGTCACGTCATAGCCGGCGTACTGCAGGTAGCGGTAGATCACATCGAAGACGATCCCGGCCCGGGCGTGGCCGATGTGGCAGTAGTCGTAGACCGTCACGCCGCATACGTACATGCCGGCCTTACCCGGCACCCGGGGGACGAACGGCTCTTTCTGGCCGGTGAGGGTATTGTAGAGTCGCAGAGACATGGGAACGCTCCAGGGAAGGGGCAAGGGGCAAGAACAAGGGGGAAAACAGCTTTTTCAACCCTTGGCCCCTGACCCATGACCCTGATTTTTGCGCTACTGTGCCATGATTTTACGGCAAAGACAAGGCTGCCCCTTGCAGAGCAGGCAGCAGCAATGCTACAAGCAATTGTTGATCAGGGAGGTGGGAGATGGACCGTCAGCAGTATGAAAATCAGCTGCACCTGTTGACCACGGAGGACTCGGGTGCGATCCTGTCGCTGCTGGTGGGGTTGTCGCAACGGCCCAAACCGCCCCGCATCCAGTTGCACAACTACTACAAAGAGGTGCCGGTGGCGGCCAGCGCCGAGATCCTCTACCTGTTCGAAGACTCCCTCTGCTGCCGTACCAACGAGACCCAATCGCGGGCCATCGAACTCAGCCGTCACACCATCCTCAAGTGTCCCGACCTGCCCCACGACATCTTCGCCGAGGCCTGCTACAGCCCCGAAAGCGGCGAGGTGATGCTGTCCGGTTTTTCCTACGTAGAGGTGCTGCCCGAACGACGTAACTCGATCCGGGTCAAGATCGGCGGGCTGCTGTTTGTGGATGTGGAGGCCGGACCGGACCGTTTTCGGGCCAAGCTGAAGGACCTCTCCCTGGGTGGCTGCGCACTGGAGGTGCCGGACAAGTCCCTGCTGGGCAGTTTTACCTACTTTTATCTCAACATGTCCCTGACGCTTGCCAATCGTCCAGCCCCGGTCACGTTGCGGGTCCTGTCACGGTTGTTGCGTTTCGAATCGGAAGGCAGCCCCTGCCGCTGTATCTTCCTGTTTGAGCTGGACCCTGGCAGCGAAGACCTGGTCGGCATGTTCATCGCCCAGCGTCAGGGCGAGATCATCCGCGAACTGAAGGTCTGATCCGGTTGTATGCCGGACCGCAACACCCCTTTTCCGACCTGTCCGATAATCGCAACCAGGGCTGCGATTATCGCCAACAGCTCGGCCCCCGGGCTGACGGTCAATCTCTGTTGACCTATCTCAGCCGCCACTATCCCCACTCATCGGCGGAACAATGGGCCGCCAATGTCGGCGCCGGACGGGTGTTGCCGGATGGAGGTCGCTTAAGCCTGCTGTTTGCCGGCCGGACAGTTGCGGGCAAAGCAGAACAGCAGGCAGGCCACTAGCAGCCCGGCCACCGGCAGCATGAAGGCGGCCCGGAATCCTTCGAGACAATACCCCCCGTAGCGGGCGATCACCAGCCCCATCCCCTGCTGGGCCATTGCCGCCCCCATCAGCACGAAGAAGTTGAGCGAGGTTAAGCCCGTTCCCACCATGGCCACCGGTATACTGGCCCGGATGATCGGGTAGATCATCACCCCGCTGGAGACGGCCAGGCCGATGGCCAGGAAATAGACCCCCAGGCTCCAGGCGGGCAGCAGCGGCAGCCAGCCCAGAAAGCCGGTCATCAGCCCGGCCAGCAGCAGTTGGCCGACCAGCAGGGTACGGCTGTAGGAGCGGAAGAGCTTCTGTGCGATCCGGTCGGTGACCAGCGAGCCGGCGATGAAACCGACCGAGGTCCACATCAGCATCCGCCCGGCACCTTCCCGCGACAGACCGATGACCTCCATCAGAAACGGCCCGCCCCACAACCCCTGCACCGCCAGGTAGTTGCCGTACCAGCAGAAGGCGATGGTCGCCAGCAGCCAGAAGGAACGGTCCCGGGCGATCACCCCCCAGGCGGCCAGCAGACCCGGCCGTTGGAGCTCTGTTTCCGGCTCCTGCTCCAGCGGTTGCGGTGGACGGTCCTGCACCTTGAGGAAGATCAGGAGCGTTACCAGACCCTGCAGCAGGGCGACGATCAGGAAGGCGTTGCGCCAGCCCAGCCAGCCCACTGCCAGGGCCAGCGGCGCGGTGCCGGCCAGGTTGCCCAGGTTACCGGCCGCCACCATCAGGCCGGAGATGCGCCCGAACTCCTGCCTGCTGTACCAATGGCTGAAGATGGTGAAGGTGGCCATCAAGACTGCCGCCGTACCGATGCCGATCAGCACCCGGCCGGCCATGGCGGTGACCAGGCCCCCGGCCTGGGCAAACAGCAGGCCACCCAGGGTGGTCAACAGGCCGCAGCCGGCGATCACCAGCCGGGGGCCAAGCCGGTCGATCAACGGCCCCAGCGGAATCTGGGCCACGGCATAGACGTAGAACAGTACCCCGGCCAGGCTGCCCAGCTGCCCAGGCGTCAGGTTCAGCTCGCGGCTGACGTCGCCGGAGACCACCGCCAGGGAGACCCGGTAGAAGTAGACCAGGATGTACATCAGCGCCAGCGTGCCGAACAGGCGCCGGCGCAGAGCGGTGAACGGGATGGCGCTCAGCTGCTTCCTCATCGGGTTGTGAGACGTTTCATGGAGCGAGGCCTTTGCCGATCTCCCAGGCCGTGCCCAGACAGTCTCCCAAACCGAAGTAGCGGCGATGGGCCGTATCCCAGATGAACGGCCTGACCTTGCTGATGTCCGGGTAGCCTTTGTCGCCCAGTACCCTTTCCTCGGCCTTCACGTCCAGGATCTCGCCGACAAACTGGGTGTGCAGGCCGATTTCAAAGCTGTGCAGCAGGCGGCACTCCAGCACCAGCGGTACCTGATCCACATAGGGGGCGTCCACCAGCTCGCTCTTGACCGGGGTCCAGTTGCAGGCCCTGAACTTGTCGGTATCCCGCCCCGAGGCGATCCCGCACAGGTCGGCCTGGGCCACCTGTTCCACCGAGGGGATGCTGATCGTAAAGGCCTTGCGGGCCTCAATGGCGGCATAGCTGTGGGTGGCCCTGCGCAGCGAGACCGTGACGCAGGGCGGGGTCGAACAGCAGATACCGCCCCAGGCGATGGTCATGATGTTGGGCTTGTCGTCGGCGTCATAGCTGCCCACCAGCCAGACCGGGGTCGGCATGGCCAGGGTCTTTGCTCCTGCGGATACTTTCATAGGCCCCTCCTGTGTGTTTGTGTTCCCTTAGACCGGCTGATCGAAATAGTCAACCGTTTGCCTTTTTTGTGTTATAGGCGTTCACAGGCAAGAATCCAAGTGGCGATTACCCGACGGTATGCTTTGAGGTGCCTATGTATCAATGTTTGTGCGATGAGATGCAGCGTTATGTACGGGAAGCGCCGGGTAACCGCTTTCCCGACAGCGGCCAACCCTACTTCGATCAACCGCTGGTCGGTCTGGTGTCTGCCGACGACCCGATCTGGCTACAGTACCAGCAGGTGATCGGGCCGTTTCACCGTACACCTGAGCAGCTGTTGCCGGGGGCAGCCACGGTGATCAGCTGGGTGCTGCCGATCACCCGCGCGACCCGCGAGAGCAACCGCAGTCAGACTGAAATTCCCTCACAGGCCTGGTCACAGACCCGCAGCTTTGGCGACCGGTTCAATGCCGACCTGCGCCGTCATCTGGTGGCCTGGCTGCAGCAGCGGGGCCATCGCGCTCTGGCTCCGCAGCTGGAGCCAAACTGGCAGGAGCTGGCCGATACGCCGGTGGGGATCGCCTCCACCTGGTCCGAGCGTCATGCCGCCTATGCCGCCGGCCTGGGCACCTTCAGTCTGAACGACGCCCTGATCACCCCCCGCGGCATCGCCCACCGTCTGGGCAGCGTGGTGACCGACCTAGCCCTTGCCCCCACCGTCACTGAACGGCCCGGTGTCTACGATTACTGTCTTCATTACCACAACGGCAGCTGCGGGGCCTGCATCGGTCGTTGTCCGGTGGCAGCCATTTCGCGGCAGGGGCATGACAAGCCTCGCTGCAGCGTCTATGTCTACACGACGCTGACCGGGCTTTTGGCCGAGCGTTACCAGGTGCCGATCACCGGGTGCGGCCTGTGCCAGACCAGGGTGCCCTGTGAGGAGCGCAACCCGGTGGCCCCGGTTTGATCATGATTGACGAACGATGGAAAACGATACGGAGGTACCGATGCAGCTGATCGAAAAGATCGTTTCAACCCTGTCCGGCTGGGTCTGGGGGGCGCCGGTGCTGGTGCTGCTGGTGGGCACCGGACTCTACCTGACGATTATTCTGCGCGGCATGCAGTTCCGCGCCCTGCCCCACGCCTTAAGGCTGATCTGGCACAAGGAACATGCCGGCGACGGCGATATCAGCCACTTTGCTGCCCTGATGACCGCCCTGGCGGCCACCGTCGGCATCGGCAATATCGTCGGCGTGGCCACCGCCATCACCCTGGGCGGCCCGGGGGCGGTGTTCTGGATGTGGATGACCGGCCTGGTGGGGATGGCCACCAAGTACGGCGAGGCGGTGCTGGCGGTCAAATACCGCGAAAAGGGGCCCCACGGCATGCGGGGCGGCCCGATGTACTATCTGAGCAAGGGGGCCAACCTACCGGTCCTGGGCTGGCTGTTCGCCCTGTTTACCGCCCTGGCCACCTTCGGCATCGGCAATATGACCCAGGCCAATGCCGTGGCAACGATCTTTAAATCTACCTTTAACGTTGAAACCTGGGTCACCGGCCTGGTGTTGATGCTTTTGACCGGCCTGGTGATCCTGGGCGGGATCAAATCCATTGCCAAGGCCACCTCGCTGCTGGTACCGTTCATGATCGTGGGCTATGTTGCCGGAGGTCTGGTGGTATTGGCGCTACAGCTGGATAAGATCCCCCATGCCCTGGGACTGATCTTCCAGCATGCCTTCAGTCCCAGTGCGGCAGCCGGTGGTTTTACCGGCGCCACGGTGGCTGCAGCGATGCGTTTTGGTATTGCCCGGGGGGTATTTTCCAATGAATCCGGCATGGGCTCGGCCCCGATCGCCGCCGCTGCCGCCCGCACCGGTGATCCGGTCAAGCAGGCTCTGGTCAGCATGACCCAGACCTTTATCGATACCCTGGTGGTCTGCAGCATGACCGCCCTGGTGATTCTGACCGGCACCGGTTGGCTGGAGGGTGTGCCGGCCGGTCAGCTGACCAGCGCCAGCTTCGGCGCGGTGCTGGGACAGCCGGGTGTGCTGTTGGTGGCCGTGGCCACGGCGCTGTTTGCTGCATCGACACTGATCGGTTGGAACTACTACGGCGAAAAGGCGATCGAGTACCTGCTGGGGTCAGGGGCCATCAAGCCCTACCGGGTGGTCTTTGTCTGCATGGTGCTGGTGGGGGCCATGATGCAACTGGAGTTTGTCTGGAACTTCTCCGACCTGATGAACGGCATGATGATCATCCCCAACACCATCGGTCTGTTGCTGTTGTCCAAGGTGATCAGGCAGGAAACGGCCCGCTACTTCAAGTGGTGATGCCGATTCCATTTCAAGGCGTTCTTTGCGTTTGCTCGTCTTCGGTTCCTCAATGTACTACGCATACACCTGCGTCACCGAATTTCTCGCCGCCTTGAGTTCATCCTTGAACTGGAATCGGCATGAGGCCGGCTCACTGACCATCAGTTAGCTGCCGGAATCTGGTAGTCTGACCACGAAACCGCTGCCCTGGCCAGGGACACTGTGTACCTCGATGCTGCCGCCGTGGTTGCGCATAATGCCCCAGGAGACCGCCAGACCGAGGCCGGTGCCGTGTTGCTTGGTGCTGTAAAAGGGGGTGAACAGCCGCTGTTGCTGTTCCGGCGTGATGCCGGGGCCATTGTCGCTGACGGTGATGACCTGCATCCCCTGGCTTACGCCGGCCGAGATGGTCAGCCGGCCGCCGCCCTCCATGGCCTGCAGGCCGTTTACGATCAGGTTGGTGAAGACCTGGCGCAGCTGCTCCCGGTCGGCCAGCAGCTGCAGGTTATGCTTGCGGTAGCTCCGTTCGATGCTGTAGCCCTCCAGCGGCATCTGGTGGCCGATCTGGTCCAGGATCTCATCCAGTAGCGGGTTGAGCGGGAAGCGACTGATCAGGAGCCGCTCCTGACGGGCCAGGGTCAACAGGCTGCCCACGATCCGATTGATCCGGCCCACCTGGGTCAGGATCTCCCGTACTTCCTCCTGATGGTCCTGCTGCTGGGGTAACTCCATCTGCAACAGCTCGGCGTTGCCCCGGATGATCGCCAGGGGGTTGTTGATCTCATGGGCCGCCCCGGCCGAGAGCATCCCCAGTTCGGCCAGCCGTTCGCTGTGGGCCAGCTCCTTTTCGGCCATCAGCAGTTGGTGGCTTTTTTCCTCCAGCTGGGCGGTGCGTTGCTGAACCTTTTCCTCCAGGGTCCGGTTGAAGGCCTGAATCTCGGCCTCACGCTCAGCCAACTGACGGGCCAGACGGCCGGTCAGCAGCAGCCCCAGCGCGGTCAGCGCCAGGAGCAGCCCGGCAAAGGTCAGGTTGAGGGTGCGTCGCAGGGTGATGAACGGCTGCTCCGGCACATCGACGTACAGGGCGCCGACCACGGCGCCGTCAGGATCACGCAACGGCTGGTAGGCGGCAAAGTAGCGCCGGTTGAGCACAAAGGCCCGGTCGTGCCAGATGCCGCCCTTTTCCAGCACCTGGCCGGCCACGGCGGCCGACATGCGGGTGCCGATGGCCCGTTGGCCGCTCTCGTCGGTGACGGTGGTGGCAATACGGACATCGTGCAGGAACAGGGTGGCGTTCTGCAGCAGGCCGTCTTCCGTTGCCGGTGCCGGCGAGGTGATGCGGGTGATCCGCTCCACCAGCGCCTGGTCGTTGTTCAGCAGTCGGCCGATGCAGACAGCGCCCAGCAAGCTGCCGTTTGCGTCATGCAGCGGTGCGGCGGCCACCATGAACAGGCCGCGCTGCGCGCTGCGGGGTGCGGCCCAACTCGGGGATCAGGGCCAGTTGCCGGGCGCGATAGGCCAGGTTGGCCAGTTCACCGTCGTAGATCTCCTGAGCGGCGTTTAAGTCGCTGCGGACCTTGGTGCGGGCCTGGCCCTCGATCCGGTCGGCGATCAGCCGGACACCCACCAGCCAGCTGACCAGCAGCGCCGCCGGCAGGGGCAGCAGCGTCGTCAGCAGCAGGCGGCGACGGATGGCGTCTGCACGCTTCACGGGGCGCTCTTCATCCCGTACTCGGTCAGCTTGCGGTCAAGGGTCTTGCGGGAGATACCCAGGATCTCGGCGGTATTACTTTTGTGAAAGCCGGTCTGCTTGAGCACCGCCAGGATATGCTGCCGTTCCACCTCGTCCAACGGGATCAGCGGGGCAGTTTCCAGCACCAACGGTTCAGCCGTGCGTTCGCCCACCGGCAGCAGGTCGGCGGAGAGGTACGGGCTGCGGGCCAGGATCACCGCCCGCTCGATCACGTTTTCCAGCTCGCGCACATTGCCGGGCCAGTGATAGCCGCGCAACAGTTCCAGGGCGGCCGGTTCCAGATCGAGCAGCTCCTTTTTCATCCGGGCGGCGAAGCGGCGCAGGAAATGTCGCGCCAGCGGCTCAAGATCCTCGGGCCGCTCACGCAGCGGTGGCACGGTCAGCGAGATCACGTTCAGCCGGTAGTAGAGATCTTCCCTGAAGCGGCCGGCGCCGACCTCCTGTTGCAGGTCCTTATTGGTGGCAGCCACAAAGCGCACATCCACCTTTTTGGGCTTGGTGCTGCCCAGGGGGATGAAGTCCCGCTCCTGGAGCACCCGCAGCAGTTTGGCCTGTACTGCGGCGCTGACATCGCCGATCTCGTCCAGAAACAGGGTGCCGCCGTCTGCCTCTTCCAAAAGTCCCTTCTGGTTCATGATGGCGCCGGTGAAGGCCCCCCGCAGATGGCCGAACAGCTGACTTTCCAGCAGGCTGTCGGTCAGCGCCGCGCAGTTGAGCGAAACGAACGGTTTGGTACGACGGGGACTGTTGTTGTGGATGGTGCGGGCGATCAGCTCCTTGCCGGTACCCGATTCGCCCAGGATCAGGATGTTGGCGTCGCTGGCCGCCACCTGCAGGGTCAGGTCGTAGACCTCCCTGAAGCGGGGCGAGGCGAAGATGATCTCATCACTATCACTGCCGCCACGCTGCAGTTCTTCGCGCAAGCGCCGGTTTTCGTCGGCCAGCCGGTGGTGTTCCAGGGCCCTGGTCAGTACCCCCAGGATCTTTTCCTTGGGGAACGGCTTCATCACGTAGTCGTAGGCCCCCAGTCTGATGGCCTGCACCGCGTCATCCACCGTGCCGTGGGCGGTCATCACCACCACCGGCAGCCCAGGGCGCAGCTTCCTGACCCGCTTCAGGATCTGGATGCCGTCGATGTCCGGCATACGCACATCCTGCAGCAGCAGCGAGACCGTGGCGGGCGCGGCGGTCTCCAGGCGTTGCAGCAGGTCATGGCCGGCGGTGAAGGTCTCGACCTCGTAGCCGTGCCCTTTCAGCAGCTTGGCCAGATAACGCAGGATACCGTCTTCGTCGTCGCAGATGTAGATACAGGCCATGGTTGCTGCTCCCTTTACGGCAGGCTTTGCAGACAAAATGATACAATCTGCCCAGTCTGTATACAGAAATCAGAGCTAAAGGAGAAGTAAAAGCATCGGGCAGGAGCAGGGAGGGAGTTAGCTGACGTCGTGCAGCAGCTCGGCGCGGCGCCAGCCGCGTACCGCGTTGATCAGCCAGATCTGCGTTGCCTGGAGCAGGTCAGCCGGATAGAGCCGTTGTTCGCTGATGGCCCCCTGGGCCAGCAGTTCCTCCCGCTGCTCAGGAATCGCTGTCTGCACTCTGCGCCGGCGGTAGAATGCTGTCGGCGCGGTAGGCGTCCAGAAAGACCAGCACTATGGCCAGCACCAGCGGTCCGGCCACTACGCCGGAGAGGCCAAAGGCCAAAAAGCCGCCCAGTACGCCGAACACAATCAGCAGGATCGGCAGCTTGGCGTTGGTGCTGATGAACAAGGGGCGCAGCACGTTGTCGATGCTGCTGACCACCAGGGCGCCCCAGATGATCAGCGCGATGCCGGCTGTCATCTGGCCCTGGGACAACAGGTAGAGCGCCCCCGGCAACCAGATCAGGGCGGTTCCCACAAAGGGGATCGGTGCGCAGAGCGCCATCAGGGTGCCGAACAAGAGCGGCGACGGCAGGCCGGTGGCCCAGAAGGCCAGGCCCCCCAGGGTGCCCTGCACCATACAGGTCAGGATCACGCCGTACATCACCGCCCGCAGCACCCGGCCCACAGTGTCGACAATCCGGGCTTGCAGCTGCTGGCTGAATTCCAGCAACTGCCAGCAGCGCTGCATGAAATAGGCGCCATCCTTGTAGAGGAAGAACAGGGTGATCACCAGCAGCACCATCTTCAGAACAAAGCCGAACAGGTTTTTGACCACCCCGGTGGAGTAGTTGAGCATTACCGACAAGCCCTGTTTGATCGCCGGCAACAGAACGCCTTCCAGTTCCAGGTTAAAGGGGCCGGTCAACGCTTGCACCCGTTCCAGCAGCGGAGCCAGCATCGGATGCTGCAGCAGCCGGTCCAGGGTCATGCCGTCGCTGCCGGCGGTCAGCCGTTCCAGGTAGTGGTACGCGATGGCCACTTCATGGGAGAGGGCAATCATCATGCCGATCATCGGCAGCACCAGGGCCAGGGTAACGGCGGTGGTCATCAGGCCGGCGCAGATGATCTCATGCTGTTGACAGCGTTCGAGCAGTCGCCGGTAGAGCGGATAGGTCACGCTGCCGATGGCCCCGGCCCAGATTATCAGGGCCAGAAACGGCGCCAGGATCGCGTACAGCAGATACAGGAACAGTACGGCACCGGCAAAGGCCAGTAGTGTCTTAAGCAGGGTGCGATCCATCTGCGGTTCCTCGGTGGGCAGGGTTAGCGCCAGAGCAGGGTCTCGCCGACCCGCATCTGGCGCAGCAGCTTATGCAGGCCGCGTTTTTTCAGCTCGTCACGGAACTGCTGCGGGGTGCCGGTCAGGGCCGGGAAGGTGCCGAAGTGCATCGGCACGGCCAGCTTCGGGCGCACCAGGCCCACCGCTTGGGCGGCCCGCAGCGGCCCCATGGTGAATTTATCGCCGATGCAGAGCAGCATGATGTCCACCTGCCCCTTCAGCAGCTGCATGTCGCTGAACAGGTCGGTGTCGCCGGTGTGATAGATCCTGGGGCCGCCCTTGACCGAGATCAGGAAGCCGCCGGGATGGCCGGCATAGACCGGGCCGTTGGGGGTATCCATGCTGCCGCCATGTACCGCCGGCACAAACAGAACGCTGACCTCGCCCTCCAGCAGGCTGATGGTGCCGCCGAAGCTGCCGGCGGTGGCCCGGTCGGTTTGACCTTCGGGAAAGCCTTTGTAGGCCACCATTGCCTTTTGCAGGTCAAAGGTGGCCACCAGTTTGGCGCCGGTTTTTTGGGCGATGGCCACCGTATCGCCAATGTGATCGCTGTGGCCGTGGGTCAGCAGGATCAAGTCCACCCGTTGCAGTTCCTCAAGGTCCTTTTGGGCGTTGGGGTTGGCCGGATTGCTGATCCAGGGGTCCACCAGCAGCACCTTGCCCGAGGGAGTGACCAGCTTGAAGGCGGCGTGGCCGTACCAGGTGACCGTGGCAGGTGCTGCCAGGGCGGGCGTGGCCAGACAGATACAAAGGGTGAGGATGGAAACCGTGCGTACCAGCAGTGCCATGGCGTGGGCTCCTTTCATGCCCCGTGGGCGGTTAACGCAGTTCCGAGGTGCAGTGCGGGCAGCGGGTGGCCTCATCATGCACGGTAGATTTGCAGAAGGGACATTCCCGGGCCGGAGGGGCCGGTGCCGGCTCTTCCGCCTTGCGTACCTTGTTGGCGGCCTTGATGATCACGAAGATCACCAGCGCCATGATCAGAAAATCGATGGTGGTGTTCAGGAAGACGCCGTAGTTAAGGGTCGGCACCCCGGCTGCCTTGGCTGCCGCCACGGTGGGGTAGGTGCCATCGCCAAGGGTGATGAACAGGTTGCTGAAGTCCACCTTGCCCATGAACAGGCCCACCAGCGGCATGATCAGGTCATTGACCGCCGAGTTGACGATCTTGCCGAAGGCGGCGCCGATGATCACACCGACCGCAAGGTCCAAAACGTTGCCCTTCATGATGAAACTCTTGAACTCTTGCAGCATGGTCTACCTCCCTGTTTCGAAATAGTCCTGCTCTGCCCCTGCGATCTGCACCGGTGGCCGGCCGGCCGCCTGCACCAGGTCGCCGGGATACAGCTTGCACCCCCGGCGGGTTTCCAGCCGGCCGTTAACCTGAATCTGCCCTTCCTGGATCAACAGCTTGGCCTCGCCGCCGCTCATCACCAGGTTGGCCAGCTTGAGCAGACTGTCCAGCTTGATGTAGTCGGTATCGATGGCAATCAGTTCAGGCATCGGGCACCTTTCGGTCAACGGGATTGATGCTGCAACCTTACCACACTACCCGTCAGATTGCAGCCCGGATTAGTGTCATGCTGACAACGTGACAGCAGCTCAGCGTTCAATCTGCTTTGGGATGAACAGGCTTTTCAGCCGACACAGCGAGTATACGCGTGACCCCTGCTGACGAAACAGGTATGCTGCTCAGCGCGTGCAAACAGCCAGGGCAACTATGAAAGGGGTGACATGACCAACCAGATTGATGAGCTGATCAGCAGGATCAGGGAATTGCAGGAAGAGCTCGAAGTCGAGTTCAAAAAGAAGCGGGACGAGTTCGGCTTTATCATCGAAGAAAAACGGGTCCGCTTTGCCGAAGAGGTGGCCCGTCAGCAGCGGCGGCTCAAGACCGGCTGGCTGCGCTATATCATTGAGGCCCGCCCCCAGAACATCCTGACCGCCCCGATCATTTATGCCGGCTTTGTGCCGTTTGTGCTGCTGGATCTGTTTCTCTGGCTCTATCAGGGCAGCTGTTTTCCGATCTACGGCATCCGCAAGGTGCGCCGTGGCGACTACCTGGTCTTTGACCGCGAGGACTTGCCCTACCTGAACTGGATCGAAAAGTTCAACTGCTTCTACTGTTCCTACGGCAACGGTCTGATGGCCTTCGCACGGGAGATCGCCGCCCGCACCGAGCAGTACTGGTGCCCGATCAAGCATGCCCGCCGGATCAGGGCTGCCCACGACCATTATCCGCGCTTTTTCGAGTACGGCGACGGCGAGAGCTATCAGAAGGGGCTGGAACGGCTGCGCGAAGAACTGGGGCGTGATGACTCGTCAGCAGCGAGGTAACGGGCCAGATCAATTGGCCGATACCTTCCGGTCCAGCGAGCGGTACTGGATCGCCTCGGCCAGATGCGGTTCGCGGATCGACTCTGAACCGGCCAGATCGGCTATGGTGCGGGCCACTTTGAGTATGCGGGAATAGCTGCGGGCCGAGAAGCCCAGTTTGTCGCCGGCCAGTTCCAACATCCGGTGTCCGGCCGGGTCCAGCTCGCAGTGCTTGCGGATCAGCCGTGAATTCATCTGGGCGTTGCAGTGCACTTTGCTGCCGCTGAAGCGTTGCTGCTGGATGCTGCGTGCCTGCACGACGCGGCCGGAGATGGCGCTGGAGTCTTCGCCGTCGCGGCGGTCGGAGAGGTCGCGGTAGGCAACCGCCGGCACCTCGACATGCAGGTCGATCCGGTCCAACAGCGGGCCTGAGATGCGGGATCGGTATCGTTTGATGGCTAAGGGGGTACAGGAACAGGTGTGGGCAGGATCGCCCAGATAGCCGCAGGGGCAGGGGTTCATGGCCGCCACCAGCATCACCCGGGCCGGATAGGTCAGGGATTGCAGGGCCCGCGAGATGGTGACCCGGCCATCTTCCAGCGGCTGGCGCAGTACCTCCAGGGCGTGTTTCTTGAACTCCGGTAATTCGTCCAGAAACAGCACCCCGTTGTGGGCCAGGGAGACCTCGCCCGGCCTGGGGGAGGTGCCGCCACCGATCAGGCCAACGTCCGAGATAGTGTGATGAGGTGCCCTGAAGGGGCGCTGGGTCACCAGGGCGGTGCCGTTGTCCAGCAGGCCGCTGACGCTGAAGATGGCGGTGGTCTCGATCGCCTCGTCAAACCCCATGGCCGGCAGGATCGAGGGGATACGGCGGGCCAGCATGGTCTTGCCGGAGCCGGGCGGTCCGATCATCAGCAGGTTGTGGCCGCCGGCCGCCGCCACCTCGATGGCCCGTTTGGCATGCTCCTGACCGCGCACCTCGCCAAAGTCATCGCTATGGTCGTCGATCCGCTGGAACAGTTGGGCCAGGTCAAGCTGGTGGGGCGTCAGCTGCTGTTCGCCCCGCAGGAATTGCACCACCTCGGCCAGGGTGGCGGCCGGCACCACCTCGATGCCTGCCACTACGGCGGCCTCCGGTGCGTTTTCCGGCGGCAGTATTACGCCGGTCAGGCCGGCCTGTTTGGCGGCCACTGCCACCGGCAGACTGCCGCGCACCGGCTTGAGTGAGCCATCCAGCGACAGCTCACCCACCAGCAGATACTGGGTCAGGCGCTGGCCGTTGATCACGCCGGTGGCAGCCAGGATGCCGATCGAGATCGGCAGGTCAAAGGCGGCGCCTTCCTTCTTGATGTCGGCCGGCGCCAGGTTGGCGGTGATCCGTCGGGCCGGAAACTCGTAGCCGGCGTTCTTGAGGGCGGCCTTGACCCGGTCTTTACTCTCCTTGACCGCGCCGTCCGGTAGCCCCACCGTAGCAAACTGGGGCAGCCCGGCGGCGATATCCACCTCCACGTCCACCAGGATCGCTTCGATCCCGACCACCGTTGCGCTCAGCACCTTTGCCAGCATCCTGTCACCTCTCGTCTGACTACGGGTTCGGCACAGTAACGTGCTTCAGATGCCAGGCGTGCGGCCGCCGAGGAATGAGGCGTACCACGGCAGTACGCCGCAGTGACGAGGCGGCAGCACAACGAAGCAGATGAACGCGTTACGAAGCCGAAAGCATAATAAAGCCCATCTGGCGGCCGGTCTCGCCCCCATCCCTGCGGTAGGAAAAGTACAGCTCCTTGTGACAACAGACGCAGGCGCCGGCGGTCTGGATGGCAGCGATCGGCAGGCCGGCCTCTTCAAGCTGCAGTCGATTGGCCAGGGCCAGGTCAAGACGCCAGTGGCCGGGGCTGGTGGCCTCCGCCACCGGTTCCCAGGGGGTGCCGTTTTTGTCAAAGCCGTCTTTTACCGGCTGGCCCACCTCGTAGCAGCAGGGGGCGATGCAGGGGCCGATGGCGGCCAGCATATCCTGTGGCTTGCTGTCGAACAGACGCTGCATGCCGCTGATGGCCTGTGCAGTGATCCGGGCTGCGGTCCCCTGCCAGCCGGCATGCACCGCCGCCACCACCCGCTTGACCGGGTCGCAGAGCAGGATCGGCACGCAGTCGGCCACGGTGACACCGATCATCACGCCGGGCTGGTTGGTGATGATGGCGTCGCATTCCAGAGAGAGATAGTGCGAGTAGTCGTCATTGGGCTCGTCGATCACCAGGATGTCGCTGCCGTGGGTCTGGCGGACCGTGACCAGCTTTTCCAGGGTCAGGCCAAAGGCGCGCAGCAGGATGCTGCGGTTGCCCTCTACGTTGTGGGGCGCGTCATCGGTGGTGGTGCCCAGGTTCAATGAGTTGTAGGGGGGGCGCGAAACACCCTCGTGGCGGGTGGTAAAGCCCTGTATCGTGCCGCTGGCGGCGCCGAAGCCGGGGGCCAGGTAATGCACGCGCCCGGTGCGGGTCATCTCCATGGTATTTTCCTTTTGCCTTTCAGTACTCATTGCGTTTTAATGACCGGCGTCGCTGCCACCAGACGTAGCTTGCCACCAGTGCGCAGCAGGCGGTAATCACCCAGAACAGGGCCTTGTGGGACCAAGCCATCACCAGTTCCTGGTGCTCCCCCAGGGCGTAGCCGATCCAGGTCAGGATGCCGCACCAGATGGCGGCCCCCAGCAGGGTGTAGGTTGTGAAGCGCAGGTGGTTCATGCCGGCCACGCCGGCCGGGATCGAGATCAGGTGGCGCACCACCGGCAGCAGGCGTCCGATGAAGGTTGAGATCTCGCCGTGGCGCAGGAAGAAGGCCTCCACCCGCTCGAACTTGTCCGGCGGGATCAGCACGTAACGGCCGTACTTGAGGATCAGGGGCCGACCCAGGTAATGGGAGGCGAAGTAGTTGGCGTAGGCGCCGACCAGGCTGCCCACGGTGCCGGCCAGGATCGCCAGCCAGGGGTTCATCCGGCCCTGGAAGGCCAGGTAGCCGGCCGGCGGCATCACCAGCTCGCTGGGTACCGGTATGATTGAGCTTTCCATGGCCATCAGCAGCAGGATGCCGGGGTAGCCCAGGGAGCCGATGGTCTCGATCAGCCAGTTGATCAGGGTGTGCAGCATGGGGTCTCGTTTCGATTGTGGATGACGTCTCTTATACCTTAAAACCAGGGGCGGTACAACTGCTGCTGGGTGGTTTCCGCTGGCAAGGAGTTTGCTGATGTCGATTCGACTGATTGTCCTGTTGGTGACGGTTGCGCTGTTGTCCTGCGGTTGTTCCGCCTACAGCAAGTATGGCCGTGGTGAGGATTGCGAACGGACCATCAAGGATTACAGCAAGGCGGTGCGCTGGCTTGAGCTTGAAAAGGCCGCCTTGACCATGGCGGATAAAGAGCAGCGCGAGGCCTATATCCAGTTTGCCGACCAGGTCCGTCGCCGGGGGGTAACCATGGTCGACTTTCGGATTCTGGGCCAGGAATGCCGTCCTGAGCAGGGCACCGCCGACGCCATTATGGAGTTCGACTATTTTGTGATGCCCGACAACCGGCTGAAGACCGCCAGCGACCGCCAGAAGTGGGTCTATCGTGAACAGTCGGCCGATGACCAGGTGCCCGGATGGAAGCTGACCAGCCCACCGCCCCAGTTCAAGTAGCGGCGCGTAGCCCGCTGACGGGGCAGGTGGCTGCCTTTCTCGAATATCTGGCCACCCAGCGCAATGCCTCGTCCCACACCGTTGCCGCTTACCGCAACGACCTGCACCAGTTTGCGGCCTTTGTCCGCCACCAGCGCGGCGAGTCGGCCGACGCCGCACTGGTGGACCATCTGCTGCTGCGGCTCTATCTGGCCCAGCTGTCCGTTCACCAGCCGAAAGACCAGGCCCCGTATCGCAAAAGCAGCATCGGCCGCAAACTGGCCGCCATCCGCGCCCTGTTCGCCTGGCTGGTGCGCACCGGTCAGCTTGCGCTTAACCCGGCTGAGCTCATTGCCACTCCCAAACGTGAACAGCGGTTGCCGTTTCACCTTAACATCGATCAGACCGTAGCCCTGCTGGAGGGGACAGCTCCGCGACCGCGGGATGCGTTGACCGAGGCCCGTGACCGTGCGGTGCTGGAGCTGCTCTACTCAAGCGGCCTGCGGGTCTCTGAGTTGAGCGGTCTTGCGGTGGCTGACCTTGATCTGGCCGGTGGCCAGGTGCGGGTGCTGGGCAAAGGTGGCAAAGAGCGGATCGTGCCGGTGGGCGGCAAGGCGGTCGAGGCGGTGGCGCGGTATCTGCAGCTGCGGGGACTGCCTGCCGAGACGGAAGCGTTGTTTCTGAACAGCCGCGGTCAGCCGATCAACCGGCGCAGCGTGGCCCGGATCGTAGCGCTGCAGGCCGACGGCATTGACAGTTTTCGCGCCGTCAGCCCCCATACCCTGCGGCACAGCTTCGCCACACACCTGCTGGAGCAGGGCGCCGACCTGCGTTCGATTCAGGAACTGCTCGGCCATGCCTCACTTTCCACCACCCAGAAGTACACCCACCTGAGCCTTGATCGCCTGATGGCAGTCTACGATCAGGCCCACCCCCGGGCCCATCAAACAAAACAGGGCGGAGACTGACGTCCCGCCCTGCAGATGGCTGGCTTGCTGGTGTGGTCCAGGTCAGGCCTGGGTGATCATCACCATTTCCCCTTCGTTGACCTTGAGTTTTTTCTCGATGCCCGGTCCCACCACCAAGGCCCCTTCATACTGCAGCTCTACGTCATTGATCACCATCAGCGGGAAGCTGCCGCCACCGCCGCCGGGGGTGGTGACCTTGACCTTCTTGGCCGGCTTGCCGAAAAAGTCGCTGATCTGCTTGGCCGTGGCCTGGCTGACGGCGATCATGCCCAGTTGGTCGAAGCTGCTGCTGGCATCGCTTTTGGGCAGGTGCGCCACCCGCAGTTGCATCCCTTCGTCCGATGATACCGGTGAACCGAGCGCCGGCGCGGCAGCGGGCTGTTTTGCCAGGGCCTGCTCCAGCTTTTTCATGGCCAGGTTAAGGGTGATGTTGACCATCGACATGTTGACGCTCTTGGCACAGGGCACGCACAGGAAGGCGCCGGACAGGGCCCGCACGATGATGCGGCCTTCGGTGTAGCGCAGATCAAGCCCATGGACACTTTGAGAGATCTGCAGGCCATGAATGCAATCGAGGATGGTGGTGGCGGCTGAGCCCAACTGGGCCACGTCCAAAAGCGGCGGGCAGGCATGGGCCAGCACCTTGCCCTGTTCGTTAAACAGGCTCGTGCCGATTACGCCGTCGATTGCCGATATCTGGTGGAGGATTTCCTGCATGCGCGGTCTCCTACTTGCCTGGAGCCAGGGCGGCCTTGATCTCGGCTTCGACCCCGTCCAGTTTGCTGTTGGGTTTGATGGCGATGCACAGGTAATGCTGGCGTGAATCGTAGAGCAGCAGATCGAAGTTATCGGTCTGGGCCACAGCGGCGCGCAGTTCGCCCAGCCCCATCAGCTCGCCCAGCTTGATGCTTGATTGGGCCATGAACAGCCCCTTGGCCGACAGCGACTCGGCTTCCTGGCTGTTGTCCTGCACCGGATGACCTTGCTTGTCAAGCAGTGTGGCGTAGGTGACGGCGTTTACGCTCATCACGCGGGCCGCTGCAGCGCTCATGGTACGCTGCTGGGAGACGGCGGCATCAGGCTGCCGGGGTTGTTGGCGACGTTCGCTCTGCTCGATCACATCCTTGAACGATTCGGCCTCTTCATGGGCTTCTTCGTCCATCCGGCGGTGGGCCTCCAGCAGCAGGAAATTAAGGCTGCAGTGGATTGTGCAGACGTTGGTGGTCATCTCCGGGGCCAGGGAGAAGCTGCCGCCAGGCCATTTCAGAATGGCATAGATCGCCTCTTCGCCGCTGTGTTTGCCCTGCTCGGCGTGGATGATCTCGCCGTCCACGAAATAGATAGCGCCACGCTGGTCATTATACTCCACCGTGATGCAACCGCAGTATTTGTTGTGTCCCTTGAGCTGGATAACGTCGGCGAGTGAGAGCCCGGCAATCTCGCCCTGAAAGCCGCTAACCTTGTCTGCCATGGAGGAGTCTCCTGCGCTGGTTTGCTCCGAGGGGAGCCGGTATGCCACGAAATCGGTATCTTAAGCGCTTTTTATGATCAGCGCAAGGGGGAAATGTGTGATCGGGACCCTGTGCATGAACGCACAAGGCCCTGCCGGGATGCCGGCAGGGCCTTGTGTCAGTGTCTGGTCAGAGCGATGTCGCTATTCGCAGAGGTCGATCTTCACATCCCAGTTTTTCAGTTTCATGGTGCCGTTCTGGGCAAGGTTGAGGTGCATCTTGAAGGCGCGGTCCCACAGCTGGGGCTCATGGCCAACGCCCTTGGCGATACACTCCTTCTCGGCAATATTCAGGTACTCGGTCAGTTGGTCCTTGTAGTCAGGGTGGGCACACTTCTCGATGATGCGACGGGCGCGGTCCTTGGGAGCCATACCGCGCAGGTCGGCCAGGCCCTGCTCGGTAATTACGCAGTCCAGATCGTGCTCGGTGTGGTCGATGTGCGAGCAGTGCGGTACCACGCAGGAGATGCCGGTCGGGTCGGTCTTGGACGGACGGCTCGACGGGGTGTGCATCATCTTCAGGAAGCCGTTGCGCAGGAAGTCGCCGGAACCGCCGATACCGTTAATCATCCGGGTACCGCCCACCAGGGTGGAGTTGGCATGGGCATAGATGTCGATCTCAACCGGGGTGTTCATGGCGATACAACCCAGACGACGGATCGGCTCCGGGGCGTTGGAGATGGACAACGGACGCAGGGTGACCTTCGGGAAGTACTTCTCCCAGTTGGCGAAGAAGCGGGGGAAACCCGGGCTTTCGGACAGTGACAGGGAGCAGGCCGAAGCTGCATCACACTTGCCGGCATCCATCAGGTCCAGGATGGTGTCCTGCAGTACCTCGGTAAAGACGGTCAAGTTGGTGAAGGGGCCCTTGGCCAGGCCGCCGATGACGGCATTGGCGATGGAACCGACACCGGACTGGATCGGCAGCAGGTTCTTGGGCAGACGGCCGGCCTTCACTTCATGGGTAAAGAAGTCGATGATGTGGTTGGCGATCGCCTCAGAGGTGTCATCCTGCTCGGCAAAGGCACGGCCCTTGTCGCGCAGCTTGGATTCCACCACGGCAATGATCTTGCTCGGATCGCAAGGTACATAGTGCGTACCAACGCGGTCAGAGGTGTGCTGAATGTTAATGATCTGACGGTTCGGCGGGTTGTTGCAGACGATGATGTCGTGCATACCCTCAAAGGAAGGTTCGCCGGTGTTGACCTCAACGATCACCTTGTCGCATATCATCAGGATTTCAGGGATCACGCCGCAGGAAGTGGTGGGCACCAGGCCGCCGTCTTCGGTGATGGCCGAGACTTCAATGATAGCCAGGTCCAGACGACCGGTTGGGGAGTCCTTGGTGTAGAAGCCGTAGCCCAGGTCCTGTGCAAACAGCGAGAGGTGTTTGTCGCCCATCCGAATGCGACCGGAGTTGATGCCGGCGGCAATGTCTTTGCCGGTCTGGTAGGGCCAGCGACGATCGATCATGTCGTTTTGAGCCCAGCGGTTTTCGGTCTCGGCACCAACCGAGGCGCCGATGAACAGGTTAAAGCGCAGCTTGCCCTGCAGGTTGTTCTTCTCTACATGCTCAGCAAGGGCGATCGGTACCACTTTAGGATAACCGGCCGGGGTGAAGCCGGACCAGCCCAGGTTCATACCATCTTTGAAAAATTCAATGCACTGCTCGGGGGTTTTTACCTTGTCCAGCAGTGATTTGCAGCGGACACGATCCTGCAGGGTACCGTACTCAGACATGTGTGCTACCTCCTGTTTGTTTTTTGCGTTTACAGCAAAACGCGCTGTAAGAAATAAAATCAATCTAAAATTGGTGCAGCAGTAATGTAGCCTAGCAAATTCAGCAGGTTGTCTTGGCCCGCGCAGCAACTGCACGAGTAAAACCGGATTTTACTTATTTGGTCACCCGTGTCAAGTTAAATTATATGGTTTTCAGCATTTTTAAGGAATAAAGGGGGTTGGGGAATAGTTGACCCGCAGCAGGCAGAGGCCTTGGGGGGGGGCGGTGACGCCCCCCCGGCAGCGATTGGGGGTCTGCAGCAGTTCGGCAATCAGGCCTGGGCTGAAGCGTCCCCGGCCGATATCCACCAGGGTACCGGCCATGATGCGAACCATATGCTTGAGAAAACCGCCACCGGTAACATCAATCGTGATCAGCGGACCGTGCTGGTTGATCTCGATGGCGTCAATCCGGCGCAGGCTGGTGACGGCGGTGCAGTTCTGACCCCGGAAGGCGCTAAAGTCGTGCGTACCGATAAAGTGCGCGGCGGCGGTATGCATGGCATCGAGGTCCAGCCGGTCGCGCACGTGCCAGCTGCTGCGGCGGTTGAGCGGCGAGCGCTGGCGGGCGTTGTAGATGGTGTAGCGGTAGGTCTTGTTGCGGCTGCCGCCGATCACCCGAAAGTCGTTGGGCACCTCGCAGGCTTCCTGGACGGCAATATCCTGCGGCAGAAAACCGTTGAGCCCCTCTACAAAGGCCCGCACCGGGATGCCGGATTCGGTCCGGAAGGTGGCCGGCATGGCCAGGGCATGTACCCCGGCATCGGTGCGGCCGGCGGCCTGCACCCGCACCCGCCGGCCCAGTAGCTTGGCCAACGCCAGCTCGACGGTCTCCTGGACCGAGGGGCCGTTGGCCTGCTGCTGCCAGCCGCAGTAGTTGGTGCCGTCGTATTGGATGATCAGCTTAATTGTTCTCATAAACAAAGCGCCCCAAAAGGGGCGCTTAAGTCTGTTCCTATTTTTCAAGCAGGATTCTGAGCATCCGGCGCAGCGGCTCCGCCGCCCCCCACAACAGCTGATCACCACAGGTGAAGGCCTGCAGGTACTGGGGTCCCATCTTCATCTTGCGCAACCGGCCGATCGGTACGGTCAGGGTGCCGGAAACGGCGGCCGGGGTCAGCCCCGCCAGGGTTTCGGCTTTGGTGTTGGGGATCAGCTTGACCCACTGGTTGTCGTTGGCGATCAGCCGTTCGATCTCGGCCAGCGGCAGGTCCTTGTTCAGCTTGATGGTCAGGGCCTGGCTGTGGCAGCGCATGGCGCCAACCCGCACGCAGATGCCGTCCACCGGGATCGGTCTTTGGGTGCCCAGGATCTTGTTGGTCTCCAGAAAGCCCTTCAGTTCTTCACGGCTCTGGCCGTCTTCCACCTCACGATCGATCCAGGGCAGTACGTTGCCGGCCAGCGGGAAGCCAAACTCCGTGGTGGGCAGCGAGCCGTCCCGCAGGGCATTGGTCACCTTCTTGTCGATCTCCAGGATGGCGGAGCCGGGGTTTTTGAGCTCCTCGGCCACGGTGCCCTGCAGCACGCCCATCTGGGACAAGAGCTCGCGCATGTTGGGTGCGCCGGCGCCGGAGGCAGCCTGATAGGTCATGGATGAGAGCCACTCCACCAGCCCGGCGCGGAACAGGCCCCCTAAGGCCATCAACATCAGGCTGACCGTGCAGTTGCCGCCGATAAAGTCCTTTTGCCCGTTTTTGAGCGCCGCGTCGATCACGTTGCGGTTGACCGGATCGAGGATGATCACGGCGTTGTCTTCCATCCGCAGGGTGGAGGCGGCGTCGATCCAGTAGCCGTTCCAGCCCTGCTTGCGCAGTTCGGGGTGCACCGCCTTGGTGTAGTCGCCCCCCTGGCAGGTGATGATCACGTCCAGCTTTTTCAGCTCGGCGATGTCGTCGGCATTTTTCAGCGTGCCGGCGTTCATCGGGGCAGGCTGGCCGGCCTGGGAGGTGGTAAAAAAGACCGGTTCAAAACCGAGGGCAAAGTCGTTCTCTTCCTGCATCCGCTGCATCAGGACCGAGCCGACCATGCCGCGCCAACCGACGATACCAACTTTCATGGCTGTCACTCCTTTATTCGTACGTTAGTTTGAATTAGCCTAGTGCTGCGATGATGGCAGATCCCATCTCTTTTGTGTTAACCAGCCTCTCGCCCGGCTTGTTCTGGAAGATGTCGCGGGTGCGGTAGCCCTGATCAAGAACAGTCTTTACGGCGTTGTCGATGGCGTCGGCCGCCTCAACCATGCCGCAGGAGAACTTGAGCATCATGCCGGCCGAGAGGATCTGGGCGATCGGGTTGGCAATCCCCTGACCGGCGATATCCGGGGCCGACCCGCCGGATGGCTCGTACATGCCGAAGGTGCCTTCGGCCAGCGAAGCCGAGGGCAGCATCCCCAGGGAGCCGGTCAGCATGGCGGCCTCGTCGGAGAGGATGTCGCCGAACATGTTCTCGCAGAGGATCACGTCGAACTGCTTGGGCCACTTGACCAGCTGCATGGCGGCGTTGTCCACGTACATATGGGACAGCTCCACATCGGGGTACTGCTTGGCGATATCAATCACCACCTCGCGCCAGAGCACCGACGAGGAGAGCACGTTGGCCTTGTCGATGGAACAGACCTTCTTGCCCCGCTTCTGGGCGGCCTGGAAGGCCACATGGGTGATCCGCTCGATCTCCGGCACGCTGTACTTCATGGTGTCGATGCCGATCCGCTCGCGGCCCACGCCCTCGATCCCCTTGGGTTGGGAGAAGTAGATGCCGCCGGTCAGTTCACGCACCACCAGCACGTTGAAACCGCCGGCAATCACCTCTTCTTTCAGCGACGAGGCGCCGGTCAGCGACGGGAAGATAATGGCCGGCCGCAGGTTGGCGTAGAGGCCGAAGATCTTGCGTAAGGGCAAGAGTGCCCCCCGCTCCGGTTGCTCGTCCGGCGGCAGGCTCTCCCACTTGGGGCCGCCCACGGAGCCGAACAGGATCGCATCGGCTGCCTTGCAGATGTCGATGGTGGTCTGGGGCAATGCCTTGCCCTCGTTGTCGATACCGGCGCCGCCCACGTTGGCAAAGGTACCCTCAAAGGTCACGTCGTACTTTTTGCCGATCACGTCCAGCACCCTGGTGGCCTCGGCCATCACCTCAGGCCCGATACCGTCGCCCGGTAGAACTGCTATTTTGAATGTCTTTGCCATGTTCAACCCCTCTGTCCGAAAAAAGTGCGCTACCTTACTGTATACACACGGTTGTTGTCAACGATCACGCTCGATGGGCGTTTGATATTAAAAAGGGCGGCCCCGGAGGCCGCCCCTTGTGCTGCAGGGATGGACGGTCTCCGGTTACAGGCCGGCCTTCTGTTTGAGTGTTTCGGCTTTATCGGTTTTTTCCCAGGTAAACTCCGGCAGTTCGCGGCCGAAGTGGCCGTAGGCGGCGGTCTTTTTGTAGATCGGGCGCAGCAGGTCCAGTTGTTCGATGATGGCGCGGGGCCGCATGTCAAAGGTTTCACGTACCAGCTCAGCCATACGGTGCTCCGAGATCACGCCGGTGCCGAAGGCGTTGACCATGATCGAGACCGGTTCGGCCACGCCGATGGCGTAGGCCACCTGCACCTCGCAGCGCTCGCACAGGCCGGCAGCCACCAGGTTCTTGGCCACGTAGCGGCCCATGTAGGCGGCGGAGCGGTCCACCTTGGAGGGATCTTTGCCGGAGAAGGCGCCGCCGCCGTGGCGGCCCATGCCGCCGTAGGTGTCGACGATGATCTTGCGGCCGGTCAGGCCGCAGTCCCCCATCGGGCCGCCCACCACGAAACGGCCGGTGGGGTTGATGAAGTAGCGGGTGTTGTCGTCCAGCAGCTCGGCCGGGATGACCGCCTTGACCACCTTCTCGATCAGATGTTTTTCGATCTCGGCATGGGAGACGTCGGGAGTATGCTGGGTAGAGATGACCACCGTATCGACCCGCGAGGGCTTGCCGTCCACATACTCCACCGAGACCTGCGATTTGGAATCCGGCCGCAGGAAGTGTACCTCGCCGCTCTTGCGGATGGCGGCCAGTTTCTCCACCAGCTGGTGAGAAAGCTTGATCGGCAGCGGCATCAGTTCCTTGGTCTCGTTGCAGGCGTAGCCGAACATCAGGCCCTGGTCGCCGGCCCCCTGCTCTTTGTGCAGGCCTTCACCCTCGGACACCCCCTGAGAGATGTCGGGGGACTGGCGGTCTAACGATACCAATACGGCGCAGGTGTCGGCATCGAAGCCCATGCCGGAGTCGGTGTAGCCGATTTCGCGAATCGTCTTGCGGACGATTTCAGCATAGTTGATGCAGGCGCTGGTAGTGATCTCGCCGGCAATCACGGCCATACCGGTGGTAACCAGGGTCTCGCAGGCCACCCGGGCCGCGGGGTCCTGGGCCAGGATTGCATCGAGGATTGCGTCGGACACCTGATCGGCAACCTTGTCGGGATGCCCTTCGGATACGGATTCGGAGGTGAAGATGAACTTCTCGGCCATGGTCTGCTGTCTCCTTTGAAACGGTCTAACGCTGCTGGCAGCAAGTAGTAGCTATAAAGATAAAAAGTGTATAAGTGACGGCAGGTTCTGTCAATCAAAAACCGCCCTGCTGGCGCTCGGGCCGAAAGTGTCGTACAACTATTCAATACCCTTTGATTCAGTGACGGAGGAGTGCTGACACGATGCGCAGAGATGCCCTGGTCATAGTAGTGCTGATGTTGTTGGCCGGTTGCAGCCGCAGCGGTGAGGATGGCCCGCTCAAGTTGACCGGCACGGTGGAAACCACCACGGTGGCGGTCTCGTTCAAGGTCGGCGGCCGTCTGAAGGAGCGGCTGGCGGACGAAGGCCAGCAGGTGCAGGCCGGCCAGGTGGTGGCCCGTTTGGAAGATGATGAGTTGCACGATGAGTACCGTCTGCGGGCCGCCGATCAACAGGCTGCCCAGGCTGGACTGGCCGACCTGCTGGCAGGCAGCCGCCGTGAGGAGATCGCTGCCGTTGCCGCCACCTTGGCCCGCCTCAAGGCCGAGGCGGAACGGGCCAGTCAGGATGCGGTTCGGGCCGAGGCGCTGTTCACCATTGAGGTGATCCCCCGTAACGAGCTGGACGCAGCCCGGGCAGCCCGGGATGCAGCCGCAGCAGCGGTACGTGAAGCGGAACAACGGCTGCGGCTGACCCAGATCGGCCCCCGCCCCGACGCCGTCAAACAGGCCCAGGCCCGCCTGGAGGCGGCTGCCGCCGCCCGCTCGCTGGCTGAGACCCGCCTGAGCCAGGCGGTGCTGACCGCGCCGCAGAGCGGCACGGTGCTGGCCAAGCATGCCGAGCCGGGCGAACTTTTGGCCGCCGGCAGCCCGGTAATCACCATTGCCCGCCTGGATGAGGTCTGGGTGCGGGGCTACATCCCCGAGACCCAGCTGGGGCGGGTCAAGCTGGGCCAAAAGGCCACCGTTACCAGCGACACCTGGAAGGGCCGCAGCTACCAGGGCACGGTCAGCTTCATCGCCTCGGAGGCCGAGTTCACCCCCCGCAACGTGCAGACCGAGGCCGAGCGGGTCAAGCTGGTCTACCGGATCAAAGTCACCATCCCGAACCCGAAGCAGGAGTTGAAGCCGGGCATGCCGGTGGACGCCGTGATTGCGATGCCATAATCCAGCGCTACCGGCAGCGGTTACTTCCTATGGCTATCATCGAACTTACCAACCTCACCAAACGTTTCGGCGGCCTGACCGCCGTGGACGGCCTTAGCCTCACCATTCCCAAAGGTGAGCTGTTCGGCCTGGTGGGCTCCGACGGGGCCGGCAAGACCACCACCCTGCGGCTGCTGACCGGCGTGTTGGATGCGACGGATGGAATCGTCACCGTGCTGGACTGCCCCGGCCATGACCTGGGGCCGGTCCGCTCCCGGATCGGTTACATGAGCCAGCGTTTTGGTCTCTATCCCGACCTGACGGTGCTGGAGAACATCCGCTTCCATGCTGAGATCTTCGGTGTGCCCACCATCGAATGGATGGCCCGCGCTGAGCGGTTGCTGGCCATGAGCGGCCTGACCCCCTATGTCACACGTCGGGCCGGGGCCCTGTCCGGTGGCATGAAACAGAAGCTGGGCCTGTGCTGCGCCCTGATCCACACCCCCGACGTGCTGTTCCTCGACGAGCCCACCAACGGCGTCGATCCGGTCTCGCGCCGCGATTTTTGGCGCATCCTCGCGGCGCTCGTGGCCGAGGGGGTCACCATGGTGGTGGCCACCGCCTATCTGGACGAGGCCGAACGCTGTCAGCGGGTGGGCCTGCTGCATCACGGCAGGCTGTTGGCCTGCGACAGCCCCCGGCGGCTGAAGGCCCTGGCCGGACCGGCCGCCATTGATCCCACCCTGGAGGATGTCTTTATCAACGTGCTGGGGGAAGGGGCCGACACGGCGGTCACGCGCCGTACTCCGCCCGATCTGACCACGGTTGAACCGGCAGTCGTCCTTGAGCAGCTCAGCCGCCGCTTCGGTGATTTCATTGCGGTCAACCGGATTTCCCTGACGGTGCCCAAGGGGGAGATCTTCGGTTTTCTGGGCCCCAACGGCGCAGGCAAGTCCACCACCATCCGGATGTTGTGCGGCATCCTGGAACCCAGCAGCGGTTCCGGCCAGGTGGCCGGTTTTGATCTCAGCACCAAGGCTGAGCGGATCAAGGAGCAGATCGGCTACATGAGTCAGCGGTTCTCCCTGTATGAGGACCTGACCGTTGCGGAGAATATCGCCTTCTACGGCGGTATCTACCGGATTCCGGCCCGTCTGCTGGCCGAGCGGGCCGAGTGGGTGATCGGTATGGCGGGCCTCACGGAACGGCGCAACGCCAAGGCCGGCGAGCTGTCGGTCGGCTGGCGTCAACGGCTGGCCCTGGGCTGTGCCCTCTTGCACCGGCCGCCGATCATCTTCCTGGACGAGCCCACCGCCGGGGTCGATCCCTTGAACCGCCGCCGCTTCTGGCAGCTGATCCACAACCTGGCAGCCGAAGGGGTGACGGTCTTCGTCACCACCCACTACATGGACGAGGCCGAGTACTGCGACCGTTTGGCCCTGATCTACCGCGGCGAGCTGGTGGCGGTGGGCAGCCCGCTGGAGTTGAAACGGCAGCGGGCGGTTGACGGCGTCGTGCCCAGCCTGGAACAGGTCTTCATCGGCCTGATCGAGGAACGGGATGCGCAGGGAGAGGGTAGTTGATGAACGCAGGCTTCTCTGTGGCAAGGGCTTCGCTGCGACGGATCGGGGCGGTGGGGCGCAAGGAATTCCTGCATGTGCTGCGGGACCCGCGCAGTCTGGCCTTAGGGGTCCTGATGCCGCTGATCATGCTGTTCCTGTTCGGCTATGCCCTGACCCTGGATGTGGACCGGGTGCCGTTGGCAGTATGGGATCAGAGCGCCAGCCCCCAGAGCCGCGAGCTGGTCAGCCGCTTCGAGGGGTCGCGTTATTTCTCGTTGCGGCTGCAGGCCGCTTCCTATGCCGATCTGGAACGGGCGGTGGACCGGCGTGACGCCCTGATCGCCCTGGTGATCCCGGCTGATTTTGCCGATGCCCTGGAGGCTGGCCGCAGCCCGGCGCTGCAGCTGATACTGGACGGCAGCGATCCCAGTACCGCCACCATCGCTTTAGGGTATGCCGAGGCGATCGTGCTGACCTGGTCGCGACAGGTCGTGATCCAGCAGTTACAGCGCCGCTTGCCACGGCAGGCATCGGTTGCCCAGCCGCTGGAGATCAGGCCGCGGGTCTGGTTCAACACGGACTTAGTATCACGCAACTTCATCTTCCCCGGCCTAATACCGGTGATCATGATGATCGTGGCGGCGCTGTTGACCTCCCTCAGCATGGCGCGGGAGTGGGAAACCGGCACCATGGAGCAGCTGGTGACCATGCCGGTGCGCAGCTGGGAGTTGATTATCGGTAAGCTGGCCCCCTATTTCTGCATCGGTGTGCTGGACCTGCTGCTGTCGGTCGGCATCGGCTATGGTGCCTTCGGTGTGCCGCTCAGGGGCAGCCTGTGGCTTTTGTCGGCCCTCTCATTGTTGTTCCTGCTGGGGGCGCTGGCGCTGGGGATGCTGATCAGCATCATCGCCAAGGGGCAGCTGTTGGCCAGCCAGCTGGCGCTTTTGGTGACCGTACTGCCGGCTTTTCTCTTGTCCGGTTTCATCTTTCCGCTGGATAACATGCCGGCCCCGATCCAGGCGGTCAGCCATGTCGTGGTGGCGCGCTACTTCGTGATCATCCTGCGGGGGATTTATCTGAAGGATGTGGGGCTGGGCGTGCTCTGGCCCCAGGCCCTGTTCCTGCTGGGCTTTGTCGTGGTGATCCTGTCGTTGGCGGTACTTAAATTCAGGAAAAAACTGGGCTAACCATGTTCGAGCGCTTACAGGCCATGCTGGTCAAGGAGTTCATCCAGACCTTCCGCGATCCACGGATGCGGATCGTGCTGTTCGTGATGCCGATGATCCAGACCGTGATCTTCGGTTACGCGGTCAACATGGATGTCCGCAACATCCCCACCGCCGTGATCGACCGCGATCATTCGCCCGCCAGCCGCGATCTGCTGGCCACCCTGTTCGCCTCCGGCCATTTCCGGCCCGTCGCGGCACTGGAACATGAACAGCAGGCCGCCCGGCTGCTGGATAGCGGCGAGGCCCGGGTGGCGCTGGTGATCAACCATGGACTGGCAGAGCGTTTGGAACGTGGCGAGACCGCCACCCTGCAGCTGCTGGTGGATGGTTCCGATTCCAACACCGCCGGGGTGATCCTGGGCTACCTTGCCCGTTTTGCCGAATCCCGCAACCTGCAGCTTTTGACGGAACAGGCGGCCCGTCAGGGCGTCCTCCCGCTATCTGCTGCCGTACGGCTGGAGAACCGGGCCTGGTTCAATGCCGACCTGGCCAGCCCGCCCTTTTACGTGCCGGCGGTGATCGCTAACATCCTGTTCATCATCACCATGCTGCTCTCCGCCATGGCCGTGGTGCGGGAGAAGGAGATCGGCACCATCGAGCAGGTGATCGTGACCCCGATCCGCAAGTTCGAGTTCATCCTGGGCAAGACCCTGCCGTTCGTGCTGATCGGCTATGGCAATGTCTTTCTGATCAGTCTGGTGGGCTGGCTGGTGTTCCGGGTGCCGGTGCGGGGCAGTATCACGCTGTTGATCGTGGCCACCGGCCTGTTTCTGATGAGCTCCCTGGGCAGCGGCCTGTTTCTGTCCACCATCAGCCAGACCCAGCAGCAGGCCATGATGAGCGCCTTTTTCGTGATCTTCCTCTCGATGCTGCTTTCGGGTTTTGCCTTTCCGGTGGACAACATGCCACCGGCGGTGCAGTGGTTGACCATGATCAACCCGGTGCGCTGGTTCATGGAGATCATCCGCGGGCTGTATCTGAAGGGGGTGGGACTGGGGATACTCTGGCGGCAGTTCGGGATGCTGCTGCTGATCGGCAGCGTTGTGCTTGGTGTGGCGGTGCTGCGGTTCAGAAAAACGGTGGGATAACTACTGCGGAGGCCGTCTGTTGCGTTACGCGGTGCTCATTCCCTCGCCTACCTGTCTCGGTATGTCTCGGTCGTTGCGCTCCGGGCGCCTTGCATCCGGTCTTCCTCGTGACGTTATCCGGTTTTTGTCGTTTGTTGCCAACTGGTACGCAGGCGGCATAACTCACGGCCGTCGGCGGCATGTTCGATCCGGTGCAGCAGGGTCTGAGGGTCATCCGGCAACGGCGCGCAGCAGGAGCGGATCGTGTCACCGTAGAGCGCCTCGGCCCGAAAGCCGATCTCCAGGCGGGTGACGCGGCAAGTGTCGGCGATCTCGGCCGGCACCGCCTCCAGGGCCCAGCCGGCGTAGACCGTGTTGTTGACATGCCGGTTAGGGTCCAGATCAGCCCGCAGTACCGGCAGTTCCAGGGCTGAGCTGCACTGCTTCAGCATCGGCAGCGTAGCAAAGGGGTCGGCCAGGGCCCGCAGCGGGCGGAGCGGGTACGGCGGCAGGTGGTCGCTGATCGTGACCGGTCGGCGGGTTTTCAGATCCAGTACGGCCCAGGAGGTGGTGGCCTGGCCGATCTGCTGGCCAGCGGCATCCAGCAGCTGGTAATCACGGATCGAGAAGCGACCGTCGCGGGTCACCGGCCAGGTGCGTACCAGCACCTGCTGGCCACCCCGGGGGTACTGCTCCAGTTCCAGGGTCAGCCGCGACAGTACCCAGGTCAACCCCAGTTTCCCGAGATCCCGCACCGCCACGCCCAGTTCGGTGGCGTGCTCGATGCCGGCATCCTGCAGCCAGGTCATCACCACCGGCAGTCGCACCGCCCCCTCCCGGTCCACCTCGTGGTAGCGCACCCCGAAACGACATTCCAAGGCGGGCCCGTTCATGGCGCATCTCCCCCACGGCGGCGGGCGCGGTAACGCACATAGAGCTGGCCGCCCAGATCCAGCAGGATCAGCACACTGACGATCGCCATCAGGGCGTTGTCCTGGCGGAAATAGGCCAGGCAGTTGAAGAACATGTAGAGGGCCACCACGCCGTTCAGCAGGCGGCGGATGCTGCGGATCACCGCTGTCGGATCGCTGTCCTCGTCCTGGACGGTCAGTCGCAGCAGGTGGGGCGCCAGGTGATAGCCCAGGCTGGCGTCCAGCAGGATCAGGGCGATGTTGAGGCTGAAGGCCGCCAACAGCATGGTTTCAGGTGACAGATTCACGCGTCATCCCCGCGGGTGATGTAGTCCGGCGGCAGGTCGCAGCCGGCCGGAATCTGGAACGGCACCGGGTAGCGGATGCCGGCCTTGTGGGTGGCGGCCAGCCCGGTGGCGGTCCGCTCCAGCCAGGAGGCCGGGATGCCGACGCACAGCTCGTGGTCCTGGGTCATGGCAAAGCGCCGGTCTCCCAGGCAGGGAATCTCCACGGCCGGCTCATCGGTCAGGGCCACCTGGGCCACGGCCCGCGAGCAGACCCCGGCGTCGCCGGAACTGCGCATCACAAACTCGCCGCCCTGCTGGTACAAAAAGGCCTGCACCAGTCGCATGGCCTGGGCGCTGTTGACATACAGCACCACCAGATCGGGCGTGAAGCCGTCCACCGGCCGGGAGAGCGGGTAGGTCAACAGCCCCGCCACGCCGGGGGCCAGACGGGGCATCTGCTGCTGCATGGCCTGCGCGGCAGCCTGGTCCTGCTGGTAGATGCCGTTATTGACCGAGCCGTTCAGCACCCGCTCCGGCGGGGCGATGATGCCGGCGCAGGCAGCGCCCAGTACGCAGTGGGAACCGGCCTGGTCGGCCCAGGTCGACCAGCCGTACATCCGGCTGTAGGCGATCTGCTGGCAGATACTTAAACGCTGCCCGCGCAGGCGGACCTTTTTCCCCTCCAGCAGTGCACAGTCGCGCAGCAGGTTGACCCCCACCGGTTGGGTGGTCGGGTTAATGGTCTCACGAACGGTTGTCAGAAACTGTTCCATTGGGGTTCCTCCGTGGTCAGGTCATGGCATCAGGTTGGAACGGTCTGCTGTTCCAGCGCGGTCAGCCGGGTCAGGGCCTCTGCCGCTGTTGCGCCGCACATCTCAGGGCTGGGCTGCAGGCTGGCGCAGACTGCCGGTCGCTCGGGCTTGCCAAACAGCAGGCAGCGCTGGTGGTGATCAAGCTGCGGGCAGCGCATACCGGCCGGTTTGCCCTGCGGCAGGCCGGGCAGGGGCGATGAGATGGACGGGGCGATGCAGCAGGCGGCACAGCCGGTGCGACAGTCCATCCGTTAGTTCTTGCCGGTTGGCGGACGGCGGCCCCGACTGGTGGTTGGCCCGGCCTTTGTGACAGGCGCGGCCGGCTTTTCCGGCCTGGAAGCTGGTTTGCGCGGCGCTGCGGTAGCGGCAGCGGCGCTGCGGGGGCTGCCGGCCTTGCCTGCCGGGGCTTTGCGGCGCGGAGCTCCCGGCCGGTTACCGGTTGGTTGGGGCTTCTGAGGGCGGGCGATACTGACCGTGATCTGCAGCCCCTCCATCAGGGCCCCGTCCAGGCAGTCGATCGCCTCCTGCAGCTCCTCCTCGTTTGACATGCGTACGTAGCCGCAGCCCTTGGATTTGCCGCTGACCGGGTCGGTGATGATATGCACCGAGGTGACCGTGCCGGCTACGCTGAACATCCGCCGCAGGTCGTCGTTGGTGGCCTCGTAGGGCAGGTGGCCGACATACAGTTCTTTTGCCATGGGTGAGCTACCTTTCGTGTACAGGAACCAAAAGTCTGCCATGACCGGACTCAGCTTGTCACGGATAAAATGAAACGGGCCGCCCCATAATGAGGCGGCCCGTTCGTTGTGCGACTGCTGGCGAACGCTTACATGTTGTAACCGCTCTCCGAATGCTGGGTCTGATCCAGGCCCATGATCTCGTCTTCCTTCCCCACCCGCAGACCGATGGTCTTGTCCAGCGCATAGGCGATCACCACGGTGACGATGAAGGCGTAGGCGCCGGCTGCCGCGATGGCGATGAGCTGGGTCATGAACTGCTTCATGTCGCCCATCAGCAGGCCCTTGGCGCCGACCGTGGCAAACACGCCGGTCAGGATGGCGCCCAGGGTGCCGCCTACGCCGTGTACGCCAAAGGCATCCAGGGAGTCGTCGTACTTCAGTTTTGCCTTGAGCAGGATGGCGCCGTAGCAGACCAGGCCGGCGCCGACGCCGATGATGATCGCTGCGCCGGGGGTCACCAGACCGGCGGCCGGGGTGATCCCCACCAGACCGGCCACCACGCCGGAGCCGAAGCCTAAGGCGCTGGGCTTGCCGGAGTGCATCCACTCGGCGATCATCCAGGCCAGGCCGGCAGCGGCCGGGGCCACGGTGGTGGTGGCAAAGGCCAGGGCTGCGGTGCCGTTGGCAGATACCGCGCTACCGGCGTTGAAGCCGAACCAGCCGAACCAGAGCAGGCCAACACCCAGCAGGGTCAGCGGCAGGCTGTGGGGCGCCATCCGCTCGGTGGGGAAGCCGTGGCGCTTGCCCAGGAACAGCAGCACTGCCAGGGCCGAGATACCGGAGGAGAGGTGCACTACGGTGCCGCCGGCAAAGTCAAGGGCCCCCATCCCCAGCAACCAGCCGCCCGGACCCCACACCCAGTGGGCGATCGGATCATATACCAGGGTGGTCCAGAGCAGGGCGAACAGGCAGTAGGCGCTGAATTTGATCCGCTCGGCCAGGGCGCCGGAGATCAGGGCGATGGTGATCATGGCGAACATACCCTGAAACATCACAAAGACGTATTCCGGGATGGCATTGGCCGATGAGGCCACGAACCGGAACAGGCTGTCCGGGGTGATGCCGTTCAGCATGAACTTGTTCAGCTTGCCCAGCAGGCCGCCGCCGACATCATCGCCAAAGGCCAGCGTGTAGCCGATCACCACCCACTGGACCCCCACAATCCCCATGGCCACAAAGGAGTGCATCATGGTGGAGAGTACGTTCTTGGAGCGGACCATACCGCCGTAGAACAGGGCCAGCCCCGGAATCATCAGCAGCACCAGAGCCGACGAGATCAGCATCCAGGCGGTGTCGGCGCCGTTAAAGACCGGGGCCGGGTTTTCAAGCAGCTCTTCGGCCATGGCCGGTACAGCCACCAGGCCGGTGACCAGGGCAAACAGTGCTGCGGTAAGTGTGTGCTTCAGTTTCATGACAGACCTCCTGTATCTGTTGGGGCCGTGTGCCTGCTCATCGCCCTGCCAATGACCCGGCATGGGAGGCGACGCCCGCCGGTCACTCGCTACCTTCGGCTGAGAGCATCGACCGTGCCGGTTTTAAAAGACATGCAATAACAGGCTATTGGGATGAATTATGATCTATCATTTGCAGCCGGCTGCCCAAAAAAGTGGCACTATTAGGTCCTATCGCCTGTTTGGGTGGCACGGCCGAGGCCACTTTTGACCATTAGCTGAGATATGATAAGCTTGGGCAACGTTTGAGTCGATCAACCACCAAGGAGGTAACGCCATGCCGGTCGTTGCAAAGCTGAGTGAGGTTCCCGGTCTGGGGAAAAAACTGGTCACCGTTGAGGGGCAGGAGGTCCTGCTGGTGAACTTCAAGGGCACGATCTACGCGGTTGAGAACGAGTGTCCCCACCAGGGCGCCCCGCTGGCCGGCGCCATCGTCAAGGACGGCCATCTGACCTGTCCGCGTCACGGTTATCGCTTTGATCTGGGCAGCGGCGTCTGCAAGGAGTTCCCCGAATTCGTACTCAAGAGCTGGCCGGTGCGGGTCGAGGGGGATGAGATCATTGTCGACCTGGCTTGACCAGACCATCGTCGATGAGCTGATTCTGCTGTTTTTAGCAGGTTCGGCCGTTGTCTGCGGGCTATGGGCGGCCGGTCACGCGTTGCTGCACAAGCGTGACCCCCGATCGGCCCTGGTCTGGGTAACCTTGAGCCTGACCGTGCCGCTCGTGGGTCCGTTGGCCTACTGGTTGCTGGGGATCAACCGGATCAGCCGGCGGGCCCTGCGCTGGCAGCGTCGCCGCCAACGGCAGCATGACCAAGACCCGGTCCCGCGCGAACCCTCAACCGTCGTGCTGCCGGCGCCCTTTGGCCACCTGAGCGACCTGGTGGCCCTGGGGGACCGGGTTGCACGTCACCGCCTGCAGGCCGGCAACCGGGTCGAGCCGCTGGTAAACGGCGAACAGGCCTACCCGGCCATGCTGGACGCCATCGCACAGGCCGGTGAGACCATCAGCCTGAGCAGTTATATCTTTGACGGCGACGGTGCGGGCCACTCCTTTGTCGAGGCCCTGACTGCCGCCGCCCGGCGCGGGGTGGCGGTCAGGGTACTGATAGATGCCCTCGGTGAACGCTACAGCAGGCCAACCGCACGGGAGGCCCTGGCCGGCAGCGGGGTCGACCTGCGCTTGTACCTGCCGCTCAGCAAAGGGCCGTTCATTAATCTGCGCAACCACCGCAAGCTGCTGATCATCGACGGCCGCATTGCCTTCACCGGCGGCATGAACATCCGCAGCCGTCACTGCGTCCGGCAGAGCGACCCGCAGCAGGCCACCCGCGATCTGCACTTCCGGGTGCAGGGGCCGGTGGTGGCCGATCTGCAGCGGATCTTTCTGGAAGACTGGCAGTTTGCAAGCGGTGAGCTGCCCGCTGATCCGCGTCTCTTTCCGCCGCTGTCGCCCTGCGGCAGCGCGGTGGTCCGGGCCATTGACGACGGACCGGACCGTGCCTTTCGCAAACTGGAGTGGATCGTGATGGGGGCCCTCGCCACTGCCCGCCGGCGGGTGCGGATCATGACCCCCTACTTCATCCCCGACCGGCCGATGATCGTTGCTTTAACCACCGCCGCACTGCGGGGGGTCGAGATCAGTCTGGTGCTGCCGGGCCACAACAACCTGCCCTTCGTTGCCTGGGCCAGCCGGGCCTCCTACTGGGAACTACTCAAAAACGGCATCCGCATCTACGAGCAGCCGGCCCCCTTCTGCCACACCAAACTGTTCCAGGTTGATGATTGCTGGACTCTGATCGGTTCGGCCAACCTGGACACCCGTAGCCTGCGGCTCAACTTCGAACTCAACCTGAGCATCTTCGACCTGCCCTTCAGCGCCGCCATCAGTGGTTACTTTGATCAGGCCCTGTCCGCATCCCATCCCGTCACCCTGGATGAGGTGGATGGACGCTCGCTGCCGATCCGTCTGCGAGACGGCGTGGCCCGTCTTTTTTCGCCCTATCTATAAAAAGACCAAAAGACTCTTTTTATCCTCTTGACAGCCACCTGCCTCTGCTGCTATCTCTTACTAAGAGCAAGCAACCACCACGAACAGATCTACGATAAGGAGAACATAGCCATGAGCCTCTGCACCCTGGTTACCCAACAAGCCCCTGATTTCACCGCCGATGCCGTCATGCCCGACAACAGCTTTGCACCGCTGACCCTCTCCAGCTATAAGGGTAAATACGTCTACCTGCTGTTCTATCCGCTGGACTTCACCTTTGTCTGCCCGTCGGAGATCCTGGCCTTCAACAAAAAGCTGGACGAGTTCAAAAAGCGTAACTGCGAACTGCTTTCCGTCTCGATCGACTCCAAGTTCACCCACCTGGCCTGGAAAAACACCAAACTGGAGGACGGCGGCATCGGCCAGGTGCAGTTCCCGATGGTGGAAGACCTGACCAAACAGATCTCCCGCGACTACGGCATCCTGCTGGGCGACAAGGTGGCCCTGCGCGGCCTGTTCCTGATCGACCCCGAGGGCACCGTCCGCCACTGCGTGATCAACGACCTGCCTCTGGGCCGCAGCGTTGACGAAGCCCTGCGGATGCTGGACGCCCTGCAGTTCACCGACACCCACGGTGAGGTCTGCCCGGCCAACTGGCAGCAGGGTGACGAGGCGATGAAGCCCACCGCCGAAGGGGTGGCCTCCTACCTGGCCAAGCACGGCAAATAAGCCGGCTGACGGCTCGTGTAAAGGCATGAACGAACGGCGTTGTCAGCAGGCAGCGCCGTTTTTTTCTGCACTGCCTGCGCTTGCGCAGCCGCGCAAGCTGTGGTACACACTCAGATCAGCAGCTAAAGCCGTTCGAAAACCATGCGAATGCAAAGGAGTTGCCATGAAACGACTGTTCTGCGCCCTGGCGCTGGTACTGCTGGTCACCACGCAGCTGCACGCAAGCAACGAGCAACATCCGGAAAACATCGCCGCCAAGATGGCGGTTAAATTCGGACGCGGCATCACCAACATCGCCACCTCGCCGATCGAGATTCCCAAGCAGACCGTGTTGATGACCCGCGACCTGGGCTTTCCCGGTCTGCTGGTCGGCCCGATCGGTGGCGTGCTGATGACCGGCTACCGCGCCATCATCGGCGTGGCAGAGACCGTCTTCTTCATGGTGCCGGCGCCCGGCTACTACGATGAGATGATCGAGCCCGAGTTTGTCTGGCAGGGGTGGGGCGCCAAAGAGCCCCAGCCGATGGTCACCGAGCCGGCTCCGCAGTCCTGACAGATCGGCAACGACGCACAACAAAAAAGGCCGCATCCCTCAAGGATGCGGCCTTTTTGCGTGCGATGTGCGGCAAGCTTACTTGGCAGCGGGAGCAGCCGGAGCAGCAGCTTCAGCAGGCTTGGCAGCCTCTTTCTTGACCGCCTTCTTCTTGACTACCTTCTTCTTGGCAGGTGCCTTCTCAACAGCCGGAGCAGCAGCAACGGCAGGAGCAGCCGGAGCAGCGGCCTTCTCGGCCTTGGGGGCCTCATGGCCGGCGGCAAAGGCAAAGGAAGCGAAGGCAACGGTGGCGATCAGGGAAGCGATGATCTTTTTCATGGGTACATCCTCCTAAAGAAATTTTGTATTGTTTTTACAAGCAGGGAGTGTGCCAAAGTGTCTGACAATCTTAACATACTGATATGGTACCGTTATTTTCTGAGCTTTGCTTTTCAGGTCGCGTGCTGTGGTGCAGATAAGCTATTTGATACCTCAAATCAGGCAAAGCTGTTTTTGTCTATCGCCGTTCGCTTATACTCACTCAAGACGCGGAGTGCGCAAGCCTTTACCCCAAAACAAAATTTTCTCTGTGTCCTCTGTGTTTAGAAAGCATTTCATCGGCGTGCATCCGTCTTGTTCGGCGGTTACACCAAATTCTTACCTCACCCACTGCCTTTTTGCCCTGCGCAAAAAATAGTCTTGCCCGCAAAAATACCGAAGTGTATAAAAAGCTTTAATTTTTTAACGCCCTTATCAAGGACAAGCCCAGCATGAAGATCATCCTGCCGGTGGCCGGCAAAGGCACCCGCCTGCGACCCCATACCCACACCAAGGCCAAATCCCTGGTGCATGTGGCCGGCAAGACGGTGCTGGAGCATATCATCTCCCGTCTGCTGCCGCTGAAGCCCCAGGAGCTGATCTTCATCATCGATGAAAACGGCAGCCAGATTCAGGAATTCATGCAGCACAAGTTTCCTGATCTCACCTGCAGCTACATCACCCAGCAGGAGCGCAAAGGACCGGCCCACGCCGTCTGGCTGGCCGCCCCCCGCATCAGCCCCCACGATGACCTGCTGATCGTCTTCAACGACACCATCTTCGATACCGAGCTGACCGCCATCCCCCAGCTCTGCAGCGACTGCGACGGCCTGATCTACTCCAAAGAGGTGGAAGACTACCAGCGCTTCGGGGTTAACGTCGTCACCGACGGCCTGATCAGCACCATGGTGGAAAAACCGGACACGCCGGTCTCACGCCTGGCCCAGGTAGGCCTGTATTACCTCAAAGACGCTCAGCGCTTCATGGACTATCTCAGCGCCACCATCCAGGCCGGTGAACTGGTGAAAGGCGAATACTACCTGCCTGCGGTCTTCATGCGGATGATCGCCGACGGCTGCCGGCTGAAAGCCCCTGAGATCGACGCCTGGCTCGATTGCGGCAAGCCCGAGACCATCCTGGAAACCAACAGCTACCTGCTCAAGGGCCGCCACCACATCCACGGCGAAGCCGTTAACTGCGTCTTTATTGAGCCGGTACACCTTGAAAAGGGCGTTGTGGCGCGCAACAGCATACTGGGGCCCAACGTCTCCGTGGCCAAAGGCAGCGTCATCGAGCGCAGCATCATCCGCAACAGCATCATCAACAGCGATTCATCGGTCAGCGACATGCTGCTCACCGATACAATACTTGGTGACTCGGTGCAGTTGATCGGCTCACCGCGCAAGATGAACATCGGTGATCACTCGCTGATCGAGATGCAGGGGTAACGGGCGAGAGACAAAAAGCGTGGCATTAAACGTCTCGGAGCAGATGCATCCCGTCCTCCTCGTCATTGTCAATTTTGGATTTCTTGGTCGGAACCCATAATGACAGACTTGTAGGCGGGATGCTCTATTTCATCAAGCCGGTAGCTGATCAGACCTCCTTTTTTCCTGATCAGCTACCCATAAATTCTGCGGAAGAACCAGATTTTATTAAGTCTTTATGTGGGGGAATCTATGGTACTGCACGATTCAGTCAGACCGATCAGCTATGTCAAAACCCATGCTGCCGATATTATCAAGCATATATCGGCAAGCCAGACACCACTTATTATTACCCAGAATGGCGAGGCCAAGGCGGTCTTGCAGGATATCGCCTCCTATGAACAGACTCAGGAAAGCCTGGCATTGCTGAAGATTTTGGCATTGAGCCGCAAAGACGTTGCGGCGGGTCAGCTTAAACCAGTGGAAGCGGCTTTCTCCGATCTACGAGAATCCATCAAGAAGCGGCGTCAAGGCGCATGAAACCAGCAATCCTGCTGACCGCATCTGCTGAAGACGACCTGGCCGAAATTTTCGCGTATGTTGAATTGCACGACTCGCCTGAGCGGGCCGACTCCCTGCTGGACGGCATTGAACAGGTGATTGTCTCCCTGAAAACCTTGCCGGAACGTGGGCACTATCCGCCGGAGCTGCTGCGAATCGTCATTCGGAACTACCGCGAACTGCACTGCAAGCCCTACCGTATCATCTGCGAAATCAACACCGAGCAGCTGATTGTACACTGCGTGCTTGACGGTCGCCTCGATATGCAGACGCTTTTGCATCAACGGCTGGTGCGCTAGTCTGATTCCATTTTTACAACCGCTACCACGAAAGAATCCCCATGCCCAAACAGTACCTCGCCGACCTGAAGGATAGAGACGTCGTTGAATCAGTGTTCATGGTCAAGGAAAAGACCATGGCCATGGCCAAGAACGGCAAGCCGTACATGAACCTGAAGTTCATGGACAAGAGCGGCGAGATGGACGGCAAGCTCTGGGACAAGGTGGACGAGCTGGACAAGACCTTCCAGAAAGGTGATTTTGTCCATATCCGTGGTGCTGCCTCGCTCTACATGGGCAAGATGCAGCTGGTGGCAAAAGAGATCAAGCGGCTGGAGGAGGAGGGGGTCGATCTGGCCGACTTCGTGCCGGTCTCAGCGGTGCCGCCGGCCGAGATGCAGGCCGAGCTGGCAACCGTGGTCGCCTCGCTGACCAATCCCCACCTCAAGGCACTGATGGATGGTTTTCTGGCCGACGAGCAGTTCATGGCCGGTTACCGCAAGGCACCGGCTGCCAAGGGAATGCACCACGTCTACCTGGGGGGGCTTTTGGAACACTCCCTGGCGGTGGCGCGGCTGGTGGACGCGGTGGTGCCGCTGTATACCGGCCTAAACCGTGATCTGCTGGTGGTGGGGGCGCTCTTGCACGACCTGGGCAAGGTGGCCGAGCTATCCTATGAGCGGGCCTTTGAATACACCGACGAGGGTCGGCTGATCGGCCATATCAGTATCGGCGTGGAGATGCTGACCGAGCGGATCGCTGTGCTGCCCGACTTCCCCCGCGAACTGGCCATGCTCTTGAAGCATATGCTGCTCTCCCACCACGGCCAGTACGACTATGGCTCACCCAAGCGGCCCAAGACGATGGAGGCCACGGTGCTGCATTACCTGGATGATATGGACTCCAAGATCAACGGCATCCAGGCTCACATGGCCCGTGAGACCGCACAGGGCAGCCGCTGGACCGGCCACCACCGGTTGTATAACCTGTACTTCTTCACCGGCAACGGCAATGATCAGCAGCAAGATCTGAACGCCCTGTCCGAGCCGTTGGCCGAGGCGGCCCCTGATCTGGACAAAAAAGAGCCGAAGCCGGGCAGACCCGACTTCGGCAACCAACCATTTTCCGCGCTACAGAGGCTACAGTTGGACAAAGACCGGAAGTAAGCCGGCCTACCTGCCGAACAACCCCTTCAACCCCTGCTCAAGCAGCTGCTTTTCCGGTCGCGGCTGTCCCTGCTTGTCCTTCAGCAGCCGGTTGCTCAGCTCCTCCTGCAGCTTGCCCCTGAGATGCTCCCCGGCCTGGGCGCTGTCAAGGGTGAAGCGGGGAGAACCGACCGTACCCACCACCTTGAGCGGCAGGATGCCCCAGCCCTGACTGTCGGTCAGGAAGCGTCCCGCGCTGCCCCGCACCACCTGGCCGGTAATGGCCGGTGACAGACGCAGATCGAGCCCCATGTTGATGCTCTTGTCAAACCCGGCGGTACCGCTGGTCTTGAACTTGGCATCGCTGCCGTCCAGGGCGGTGTTGAGCGTCACAATGCTGTTCTTGACGGCAAAATCACCCTCATAGCGACTGAAACGCAGGACACGCAGCGCATCGGCCTTCAGGTAGCCGGTCAGTTGCGGCATGAAACCCTCGCCGGTCAGCTTGCCGTCGGTGATGGCAAAGTTACCGTTGCCGTTCAGGTTGCGCTTGATCGATTCGGGCTGGGTGCCGTTGCCCTGTAGATCGGCCTTGAATGCCAGGGCGCCGAAGATGGAGCCGCTGGCCTTGGGGGCCAGGGCTGCCACCAGCTGGTCGGCCTGCACCCCCTGCACCGTCAGTTGGGTGCTGTAGCTGAACCCCTTGACCCCCAGATTGACCCGGGCCGTGTCGCTGAAACTGCCGCCTGCCAGGCCACCCTTCAGGCTGTCCACGGTCAGGACATTATCGACCAGCCGCCAGGACAGGGCCGGTTTGCTGATGGTCAGGGTACGGAAGAGCAGGCTGTTCAGCGTGACGGTGCCGTTGGCGATCAACGGCAGTTTGAGCGGCCCCGGCTCAGGCTTGGGAGCGACCTTTGCGGTGACCGGGGCAGCGCCTGAAGCACCGGCCGACGGTGCCGTAGCCTTTGCCTTGGCCGGCAACAGCTTGTTCAGGTCCAGCGTGTCGCCACTGACCGCCACGCTCAGCCTGATCGGCTTGGCCAGCAGGTTGGCTGCCTTGAGACCGATCGCCAACGGCTGGTCCTTCACCGTCAAGGTCAGGCCCTTGGATTCGAGACTGTCCTTAGCCAGCAGCAATTGACCGGCAATGGTGGGACGCTGGCCGCCGGCGGTCAGTTGGATGCTGTTCAGCGTCAATTCGCCCCCCTGCAGCAGCTCTTTAGGCTGCTTGGCTGCGCCGGCCAGTTTCAGGTTCAGTTCCAGGCCGCCGGCGAGATCTATTTTTTTGATCTTTTCACCCAGGGACGGCGGTAGTCCGGCCGCCAGTTTGGTCAGGTCCTTGGCGATCAGCTTGGCCCCCAGGGCAACCGTGGGTCCGCTGCCCACCGTGGCAACAGTGCCGGATAGATCGAACTGCAGGCCCCCCGGCAGGGCGGCCTGCAACGAGATCGGAAACGCGCCATCCAGTGAGATCTGCTCGGCGGCAAACTGGATCGCGCTGATCTCGGTCTGGCAGGGCTTGCCGCCCAGACCGAGACGATCATCAAAGATCACCCTGCCGTCACTGAGGGTGACCTGCGAAACCGCCAGATTGATCGGGCTCTTTTCCTTTGGGTCGCTGGCCGGTTTTTCCTTCTTGACGATCAGGTCGCTGAAGTTAAAGCTGCCGTCGGCGTTGCGCACCACTCGCACCAGCGGCGATTCAAGGCGGATCTGCCTGATCTCGACCCGCTTGCGCAAGAGCGGCCACAGCCGGTAATCCAGCCGCAGGGCGGCGGCCTTCACAAAGGGCTGATCGCCCTCCCGATCCTGCACCGCCAGATCGTGCAGCCGGATGCCGGAAAAGATGCTGACCGAAACATCGCCCAGGCTGACCTGCCGGTTGATGGCAGCAGAAATTTTGGGCAGTACGGTCTTTTTTATCAATTCCGGAGAAATTACCACCTTGACCAGAATGGTCAGCCCCACCAGCAGGACCACCACGATCCCAACGAACAAGCCGCTAATTTTGAGTAGTTTCTGACGATTCATGAAACGCTCTTTTTGCAGACGATCAGCGGGTGGTCGGCTGCTCAACGGCTGCAGGGTCCTGCTTGCTGCGCTGCTTGGTGAAGTACGGGTCGTTTTGGGCCTTATCCACCAGCGACACCGCCAGCAGAACCCCTAACAGCAGGGCCACCCCGGCGCTGATCCGTTGCCGCGTGCTGCCGAAGGCCAACGGCAGTACGGCGCAGCTTACCGCCAGAAATGCCAGGCCGAAGCCGGCGGTGGGCGAGCCGATCAGACCTGCGGCCACTAACAGCAACCAGGCCAGCCAGAACCCCCCGCTGGCCGCCGCATGTTTCAAACTGCCAAGCTGCATAGGTCGCTACCTCCGTTCCAGGATAAAGGTCACCGGCCCGTTGTTGACCAGCGCCACCTGCATGTCGGCCTGAAAGATGCCGGTCTGCACCGGCACCTGCAGCCGCTGCAGGGCATTGACGAAATAGTCGTACAACCGTTTGCCCTCGTCTGCCGGGGCAGCGCTGTCAAAGGAAGGACGGCGGCCTTTGTCGCAATTGCCGGCCAGGGTGAACTGTGACACCGCCAGCACCGCGCCGCCAATCTCGGTCAAGGCACGGTTCATCTTGCCGTCGTCATCCTCAAACACACGCAGGCCAACGATTTTCTCAGCCAGCCAGTCGGCCGACGCTGCACGATCACCCTTTTCGACCCCCAGCAGCACCAACAGCCCCTGGCCGATCTGGCCCACGATCGTCCCCTCCACCGTCACCGAGGCAGAGCTTACCCGCTGGATCACCGCCTTCATGGTTTCTTCAACCAGGGAGCCAGGCTGCTCAACTGACCCGGCTCTACTGCGGGAGAGTAGAGGAACCCTTGCCCTTCATGGCACCCCCATGCTTTGAGGGCCGCGGCATGGTGCTCCTGCTCGACCCCCTCGCCAATCACGGTCAGACCCATGGTCCGCCCCAGACTTACCACCGCTTCGGCTACTTGGGCGGCTTTTGAGGTGGTACCGATCTCCTGGACAAAGGATTTGTCGATTTTAAGCCGATCGATCGGCAGGCGATGTAGATAGGAAAGGGACGAGAAGCCGGTGCCGAAATCGTCGATGGCGATGGAGACCCCCAGGTCCCGCAACTGCTGCAGGGTCTCCACGGCCCGCTCGGTTTCCTGCAGGATATAGCCCTCGGTGATCTCCAGCTCCAGGCAGTTGGCCGGCAGACCGGTGTGGTCCAGGGCCCGCCGCACCAGGTTGACGATGTCGCCCCGCTGGATCTGCAGGGCCGACAGGTTGACCGCCATCCGTTGCAAGCCCAGCTTTTCCGTACGCCACTGCTGCATCTGGGCGCAGGCGTCAAACAGGATCCACTCACCCATCGGGATGATCAGCCCGCTCTCTTCCGCAATCGGAATAAACTTGGCCGGTTTCACCAAACCGAATTCCGGGCTGCTCCAACGGGCCAACGCCTCGACCCCTACGGCGGTATCGCTGCTGAAGTCGATCTGGGGCTGGTAGTGCAGCCGCAGCTCGCCCCGCTCAATTGCCCGCCGCAGCCGGGATTCCATCGAAACCCGCTCCCGCAGGGTGGTGGTCTGCTCGCGGGAATAGAGGCGATAGCCGCCCCGGCCGGCCGCCTTGGCGCGATACATGGCGGTGTCGGCGTTGCGCAGCAGCTTGGTGACATCGTCACCGTCCTGGGGAAAAAAGCAGATGCCGATGCTGGCTGAGAGGAAAAACTCATGTTGTTGACAACCCAGCGGAGCAGCCAAGGTATCAAGCACCGACTGGGCCAGGTCGCCGGCCTCCTGCTCGTTGCTGAGCTGTTCCACCAACACGCAGAATTCATCGCCACCCAGACGGGCGATCAGGTACTGATCCTTGAGCACCAGCGTCAGGCGGGCGGCCACGTCCCGCAGCACGCAATCGCCCACCTGGTGGCCGTAGCTGTCGTTGATATTCTTGAAATGATCCAGATCCATGAACAAAAGCGCCACCTGGCTCCCCTTCAGCCGGGCCGCCTCAAGGGCCTGACCGCAGCGCAGGTCGAACAGAGTCCGGTTAGGCAGGCCCGACAAGGGATCGTGGTGGGCCTGAAAGGCAAGCTCATGTTGAATCTGCTGTAATTTCAGAAATTGTGAACGCAGGTTGGCCGACATTTCATTGAAGACCTGAGCCAGCCGGCCGATCTCGTCGTGGCCGGGGATGGAAACCGTTACTTCCATATCACCGGCCCCCATCCGCTGGGTAGCTTGCTCCAGTTTCTTAAGGCGGCGGGTCAGCAAGCTACCCAACCCTAAGCCGATCAGGGCGCTCAGCACAATGCCGGCACAGGCCACCGGAATACCGCGGGCCAGTAACAGGCGGGTCCGTTCGGCCAGCTCCTGGCGCGAAAAATTGACGGCGACACTGCCCAGGTGCTCAGCCACGTTGTCGATCTTTTTCACCTTCCAGAGCAGGTGCCCAGAGTCAGTCAGCCTCGGGTTCAACTGTCCCAGATCCTGCGGGTCGCTGCTGGCCACCACCCGGCCTGATCTGTCCAGCAGCATGATCCGCTCCAGGTGCGGAGCCCGGACAAAGGGGGCGATGAACAGCTGAAAATCCTCGGGTTCGTCGGTCAAAAGCGCCTTGCGCCCCATCTCGCCGATCAGATCCAGAAAGACCTCTTCACGGGCGACCAGTTGATTGAGGTCGGCCTCACGGCTGGTGTTGAAGGTGTGCCACAACTGCAGGCTCAAGACCAACAGCTGAAACAGGAAGGTCACCAGGGCAATGCGGTATTTGAGCGAGAGGGCTACCATGGTTTAGTTCATGAGTTTTTTGAGGATGCGGCGGGCCGGCTCATAATCACGATCGCTGACCGGGCTGAAGTAGCGGCCCGGACTGCTGCTGCCCGGCTCGATGAACAGGGCGCGCAACGTGGGCTCGACGGTTGAGAGGGTACTGGCCAATAAGGCCGCCCTGATCTTTTCACGATCTGCAGCTGGTATCCGGCTGTGTGCGGCAAACAAGACGTGCGGAATGGCCTTTGAGCGGCCGATCGGTTGTAAACGTATGCCCAGCTGGGCCTCGAACACACGTACAGCCGGGGCGCTGGTGGCGCAGGCGTCCACGCTGCCGATCTGTAGCTGCTGCAGGCAGGCCAGGTGGTTGGCAAAGTGCCGTACGGTCAGCTCTTCGGGCTTGATGCCGGCATTGAGCAAGGCTGCCCGGGCCATGTAGGTAACGGCACCGCTGCGGGGTGGGGTGCCCAACCGCTTGCCGCGCAGATCGGAAAGACGCCTGACCGGCGAGCCGTCCTTGGCGGAGAAGGCGGCATACAACACTTCTGAGCGGGCAACCAGTGGTTGGTAGCCGTTGGTCCGGCCATACTGCACATAATCAAAGGGATGAATATGGACAATGTCGAACTTCTGCTCCTTGAGGGATGCCGTAAAATCGTCAAAGGTAGGGGTTACCCGGAAGTGGACCGGCTTGCCGAGGGCCTGCGACAGCTCGGCCGCAATCGGTGCAAAGATCCCCTCCAGGTTGCTGCAGGGCAAAAACGGAAACACCGCCAGGGTATATTCCACCGGAGGGTGTGCCTTCGTCGCTGCAGCTTCGGTCACCGCGCAGACCTGCAGGCAGCAGAAGGCGGCCCCCAACAACCAGATAACGCTACGACGCTTCAACCGTCCCCCCCCTACAGCTTCACCAGCTCGTAACTGCGGCTGCCCAGCCCGACTTTTTCGGCATGCTCAAGCTGCACCTGCCAGGGGATCTCCGGCCAGACCCCGTGAAACTTGTCGCCCCCCGGTTCAAAGCCGCTCTTTAGGGCCGAATCCTGGTTACCCCGCGCCCCGTTTACCAGATCGGCGCAGGCCTGATCCAGGGCCACCGGGTCGGTTGAGGCGCAGATGCCGATGTCGTTCACGATCGGTGCGTCGCAGTGGCCGTAACAGTCGCAGGCCGGCGAAACCTGGGTGATGAAGTTCAGATAGAGGGTCTTGCCCGGTTTGTTGGCCACTGCTCCCTTGGCATATTCGGCCATCTTTTTCATCACCAGATCAGCGGCCTCGTTCCACTGGATATTGATCGCCTTGACCGGGCAGACCGTGATGCAGCGCGAGCATCCGGCGCATGCCTCTGCGTCGATCACCGCCTTGCCGTCAACCATGGCGATGGCGTCGTGGGCACAGGACTTCAGACAGAGCGTGCAGCCGGTGCAGTGTTTGCTTGACACCACCGGCGCCACGGTGGAATGCTGCACCAGCTTGCCCTTGCGGGAGGCGCAGCCCATGCCCAGGTTTTTGATGGCGCCGCCGAACCCGGTCAGTTCGTGACACTTGAAGTGGGACAGCGCCACCAGGGCATCGGCCTCCACGATCTCGCTACCGATGTAGACCTCTTTAAGCAGCTCACCGGCGATCGGCACCGTTACCTCGCTGACCCCTCGCAGGCCGTCGCTGATGATCAGCGGCGCACCCACCACGGCATAGGCAAACCCGTTCTCGATGCCGCAGGACAGGGCCGAGACCGCCTCCTTGCGCTCACCGGGGTAGAGGGTGGAGGAGTCGGTCAGAAACGGCCTGGCGCCCAGTTTTTTGAGTTCATCCACCACCCGTCGGGCAAAGATTGGCCGGATAAAGGCGCTGTTACCCTTCTCGCCAAAATGGATCTTGACCGCCGTCAGATCCCCCTCGGCCACCCGCTGCGACAGCCCGCAGGATACCAGCAGTTTGCTGATCTTGTCGAACAGGTTTTCCTTATGGCTGGCCCGCATATCGGCAAAAAACACCTTTGACATGATTCCCCCCCCAAAAAAAGCGTATTTTTTTGACCGTGGTCATGCAAATGATCAAACGGCTGCTATACACTCCATAGCATACAAACGTCCAAAACGCATCTCTCGGATGCCACTACCAAAGGAGGATTTAACTATGGGAATGTTCTGTAACCAGTGTGAGCAGGCTGCCAACGGGACCGGCTGCAACATCTCCGGTGTCTGCGGCAAAAAGCCCGACGTAGCCACCCTGCAGGACCACCTGATCTACGGCCTGAAATCCCTGGCCCTGTACGCCGACAAGCTGGGCCGCGACAAGGAGATCGACCGCTTCACCATCGAGGGGCTGTTCACCACCGTCACCAACGTCGACTTCGACCCGGCCGTGATCGGCCAGCTGATCCAGCGCTGCTACCAACTGAAGGAAAAAGCAAAGGCTGCCTGTACCACCAAGGGGATCGCCCTTGCCGGTCCGGTTGCCGACTGGAAGCCGGCCGCCGATCTTGCCGGCATGATCGCCCAGGGCGAGCAGTACGGTATCAACAGCCAGCACGTTAATGAGGATATCCGCTCCACCATCGAGATCCTGATGTATGGCCTGAAAGGGATGGCCGCCTACATGGATCACGCCATGATCCTGGGCAAAAGCAACGACGAGGTGATGGCTTTCTTCCAGAAGGCGCTGGCCGCCACCACCGACCCCAGCCTGGGGTTGATGGATTATGTGGCCTTAAGCATGGAGTGCGGCAAGCAGAACCTGACCACCATGGGCCTGCTGGATGCGGTCCACAACGAGACCTACGGCAGCCCGACCCCCACCGCCGTCAACCTGGGCACCAAGGCCGGCAAAGGCATCCTGGTGACCGGCCACGACCTGAAGATGCTGGAAGAACTCTTGAAGCAGACCGAGGGCAAGGGGATCAACATCTACACCCACGGCGAGATGCTGCCGGCCCACGGTTATCCCGGCCTCAAAAAGTACCCGCACCTGGTGGGCAACTTCGGCGGCGCCTGGCAGGATCAGGCCAAGGAGTTCCCGCTGTTCCCCGGTGCGATCATCTTCAACACCAACTGCATCCAACGCCCGGCCGATTCCTACAAGGATCGCCTGTTCACCTGGGGCCTGGTGCAGTGGCCCGATGTCAAGCATATCGAAGGGTGGGATTTCAGCGCCGTGATCAACAAGGCCTTGGAATGCCCCAGCCTGCCGGAAAACCCCGGCCAGGAGATCCTGGTGGGCTTCGCCCACAACGCCGTGCTGGGCGTGGCCGACAAGGTGATCGCCGCGGTAAAGGCCGGTCAGATCAGGCACTTCTTCCTGGTGGGCGGCTGCGATGGAGCAAAGAGTGGCCGTAACTACTACACCGAGTTTGCTGAAAAGGCCCCCCAGGATACGATTATCCTGACCCTGGCCTGCGGCAAGTACCGCTTCAACAAGCTGGAGTTCGGCGATATCGGCGGCATCCCGCGCCTCTTGGATGTGGGACAGTGCAACGACGCCTACTCCGCCATCCAGATCGCGGTGGCCCTGGCCAACGCCTTCGAATGCGGGGTCAACGACCTGCCGTTGTCTCTGATCCTGTCCTGGTACGAGCAGAAGGCGGTGGTGATCCTGTTGACCCTGCTGTCGCTGGGTATCAAGAATATCCGTCTGGGACCCACCCTGCCGGCCTTCATCACCCCGACGGTGCTGAACTTCCTGGTGGAGAACTTCAACATCATGCCGATCACCACGGCTGAAGAAGACTTAAAGGCGATCCTGGGCTAGCAGATCCGGACGTCCAGTCGGTACCACAAAACGGGCAGCTCCCTTGGGGGGCTGCCCGTTTTGTTGTCTGTCTGCGGCTCGCCAAGCGTCGTCAACCCCTCCGGCTGCCATGCAGCACATAGAGGGCCGCTGTGTCGGCGGTTTGGCTCTCGACGATCGCATCCCCTGCCAGGCCGAGCGCATACTCGCCGCGTACGTCGAAAAACTGCGTCATGGCCCGTTCGATGGCCTGTAGATCAATATGCCTCAAGTGACGGATATAGGAGTTCGGATCGGCATACCGCTCCTTGAAAAAGCCGGATTCAGGGTTTAAGAGCAGGGCGATCACCCTGCCGCCAGGCCGGAGCACTCGCGCGGTCTTTTCGAGTGCCGTGCGATACGCTTCAATAAACTGCAGTGAGGCGATGTACACCACCACATCAAAAGCAGCCTCGGCAAACGGCATCTCTTCGGCTGATCCAGCCACCGTCCTGATGGCATCGGGAGCACAGGACAAAGCCTCCCGGGAGACATCCAGTCCGGTCACCTTGAATCCCATGGCAGCCAGGCTACTCTCGATGGTCGCCGGCCCGCAGCCCACACTCAGAATGTCGTCTGCCGATTTGAGATACTGCAGCAGATACGCAAGCTCGGCCGCAAACACCCGCTGCCAGAACGGACTGCCGCAAGAAGCCAGATAGCGTTCCGTTTCTTCAGCAGTCTGCATGGTCCCCCCTTTCGTTACTGCTGGCCAATCTTGCCGCAGATCGCGACCAGTTCATCAGTCTCCGGAAAGCGACGCTGCTCAAGACGCGAAAAGACCAGCACCTGATCCACAAACACGGCAAACTCGCTCTTCTGTGGACCCACTTCCATGGTAACATCTTCGATTTCCAGGTGCTGCTTCAGCTCTGCAGCGAGACTCGCTGCACGGGGCTGATGCCCTCACGATGCACAATACTGAATGGTGACCTTCATCTGATCCTACTCCTTTCGACTGTTACTTACCCCTGCCCCAGCCCCTCCAGAAATTTCTCCGCATCCAGGGCCGCCATACAGCCGCTGCCGGCCGAGGTGATCGCCTGGCGGTAGATATGATCCTGCACGTCGCCGGCGGCAAAGACACCGGGGATGCTGGTCTGGGTGGCAAAGCCCTCTGAACCGCCTTTTGTTTTCAGGTAGCCGTCCTGCATCGCCAGCTGACCTTCAAAGATGGCCGTGTTGGGTGAATGACCGATGGCGACAAAGACGCCGTCCAGGGCGATCTCTTTGCTTGATCCGTCACGCAGGTCTTTGATCCGTATGCCGGTGACGCCGCTGGCATCCCCCAGCACCTCGTCAAGCACGTGGTGCCATTCGATGGTCACCTTGCCTTCAGCTGCCTTGGCCTGCAGCTTGTCGGCCAGGATCTTCTCGGAGCGGAACCGGTCACGACGGTGGACGACGGTAACGTGGGAGGCGATGTTGGCCAGGTAGAGCGCCTCTTCCACGGCGGTGTTGCCGCCACCGATCACGGCCACCGGTTTGTTGCGATAGAAAAAACCGTCACAGGTGGCGCAGGCCGAAACGCCCTTGCCCTTGAAGGCCTCTTCAGAGGGCAGCCCCAGGTAGCGGGCCGAGGCGCCGGTGGCGATGATCAGAGCATCACAGGCGTAGGTAGCACTGTCTCCTTTAAGCACAAACGGACGTTGCGTGAGATCGGTTGCCACGATCTGGTCGTAGATGATCCGGGTGTTGAACCGCTCGGCATGCTGCCGCATCCGCTCCATCAGATCAGGGCCTTCCACGCCGGCATGGTCGCCGGGCCAGTTGTCCACCTCGGTGGTGGTGGTCAGTTGGCCGCCGGGCTGCAGGCCGGCGATCAGAACGGGATCAAGGTTGGCCCGGGCGGCATAGATCGCGGCGGTGTAGCCGGCAGGGCCGGAGCCGAGGATGATCAAACGGTGGTGTTCTGCTGTGCTCATAAGTCCCTTCCTTTGGCTAACGTTACGATATGTTTTCGCTCTCAGGCTTGCGCAGGCAGCATTGCACTTTGGGGCCCTTGCTTTCTGGCTGTTCATTACGCAGCAACGTCAAAACTCCTTCGACCAGCTCTGGACGACAGACGTAGTAGCAACGCTGGGAACCGTCCTGTGCAAAATCAACGATCCGCGCATTGCGCAGCACAGTCAGATGCTGGGAGATGTTGGCCTGGGAGGCGGGCATCAGCTCGTGGATATCAGTCACACACTTGGTACCCTTCAGCAGCTCGATGACGATCTGCAGGCGGGTCGGGTGGCCGAGAGCCTTCAGTATAGTGACCCAATAATTCTCAATAACAATGGACATAACCAATCCTTAAATGATATTCGAATATCCTAATATCAGTTCAAAAACAAAATGTCACCTGCTTTTTATTGCCCTGGCGACCATGAGACGACAGACCTGCCGGCACTCATATGCGTCCTCAATCTGTGCTGCAACCTTTGCCTTGCCGTCACACAATCGTAACCTTTTTCTGGCAGTTTGTTGCAGAATGCTCTGGTTCCTGTAACCTAGATGCAACAGCGCTACCGCCTACGGTGAGGAAACCGATGAAGAAGATTCTGGTGATCGAGGACGAGAAGGATCTGACCGACCTGCTGACCTTTAACCTGGAAAAAGAGGGCTTCCGGGCGTTATACGCCCTGACCGGCCCCGACGGCCTGGCGCTGGCCCGCGAGGAGCTGCCGGACCTGATCCTGCTGGACCTGATGCTGCCCGGCATGATGGGTACCGAGCTCTGCACCGTACTGCGGCGGGAACCGAAGACCGCCGCCATCCCGGTGCTGATGCTGACCGCCCGCGGCGAAGAGATCGACCGGGTGGTGGGCTTCGAGGTGGGGGCCGACGACTATATTGTCAAACCGTTCTCGATGCGGGAGCTGCTGTTGCGGGTTCGGGCCATCCTGCGACGCAGCAGCCACGAGCCGGAATCGCCCGCTCTGCTGCAGGCAGGTTCGCTGACCATCGATATCGAACGGCACCAGGTGCTGATTGAAGGCCGGCCGGTGGAGCTGACCGGCACCGAGTTCAAGCTGCTGCAGTACCTGGCCGAGCGGGTGGGGCGGGTGCTGGGCCGTGAACTGCTGCTGCAGCAGGTCTGGGGCTACAACTATGTGGGCGACACCCGCACCGTGGATACCCACGTCACCCGACTGCGGGGCAAGCTGGGGCCGGCCGGCGACATGATCAAGACCGTGCGGGGCTTCGGCTATAAACTGGAGATTGCGCCATGACCTTCCGCTGGAAACTGTTTCTGTCCTATCTGGTACTGGCGCTGCTGATGACCGGCACGGTGCTGTTGTATGTCAACTGGAGCCTGGAACAGCGATTGGTTGACGAGAGCCGGGGCAACCTGCTGCAACAGGCCCGACTGGCCAGACTGCTGCTCGAAAACAATGGTGGCCGACCGCCGCAGCGGATCGCTGAGCAGCTGGGCAGTGCCATCACGGCCCGAGTCACGCTGATCGCCCCTGACGGGCGGGTGTTGGCAGATTCGGACGTACGCGACGATCAGGTGGCCGGCCTCGAAAATCACCGCCAGCGGGAAGAGGTTCAACAGGCCCTGCAGCAGGGCAGCGGCAGTTCCCTGCGCCACTCGGCCACCCTGCGCACCACCATGCTGTACGTGGCGCTGAACGGAAGCGGCGACGACCGGACCATCCTGCGACTGGCCCTGCCTCTGGACTACCTGGACCGGGCCACCGACAACCTGCATCGGGTGCTGGGCGGCGCCTTTCTGCTGGTGCTGGTCCTGGCCAGCGCCTTCAGCGTTCTGTTGTCGCGGATGACCGCCACCCCCTTACGGCTGATGGCCGATGCTGCCTCCAAAATCGGTCTTGGCGACCGCAGCCTGCGGATACCGGTCAGCGGGCGGGATGAGGTGGGCTATCTGGCACGGGTACTCAACGATATGGCCGACCGGATCGAAGGCCAAGTGCAGACCCTGGCCGATGAGCAGCATCGGCTGGACACCATCCTGCGCGGTATGGGCGAAGGGGTGATGGTGCTGGACTCCCAGGGGGTGATCACCCTGGTCAATCCGGCCTTCCGCCGCCAGTTTGGACTGAGCGGTCCGGTGGAGGGGCGGCCCCTGGCCGAGGTCTGCCGCCATCCCGATCTGCTGGAGGCCCTGGAAGAACACCGCCAGAGCGGCGCCGAGGTGGTGCGCGAGGTGCATCTGCAGCTGCCCGAACTGGTGCTGTCCGCCCACTGGGTGCCCTTGGGCGACCAGCAGGGGGCAGTGGCGGTCTTCCACGACATCAGCGACCTGAAGCGGATCGAAGCGGTCCGCCGCGACTTTGTGGCCAATGCCTCCCACGAGCTGCGCACGCCGGTGGCGGTGATCAAGGGCTACGCCGAGACCCTGCTGGACGGCGGTCTGCAGGATGCCGAGCGCAGCCGCCAGTTTGTCCAGATCATCGCCAGCCATGCCGAACGGCTGACCAACCTGATCAACGACATCCTGACCCTCTCCAAACTGGAATCCAAAGAGACGGCGCTGGAACGACACCCATTCGACGTCTGCGGCCTGATCCGCAAGGCCGGGCTGTTGATGGGCGAGCATGCACGCCAGCAAGGGATCAACCTGGTGATCGACTGCCCCGAGCAGGGACTGCCCAAGGTGCCGGCCGACCATGGCCGCCTCGAGCAGGTGCTGCTCAATCTGCTGGACAACGCCATTAAATACACCCCAAACGGCGGCACGGTCACCCTTTCGGCCGAACAACGCGGCCAGCACGTGGCGCTGATAGTCAGCGACACCGGCGTCGGCATCCCGTCCAAAGACCTGCCGCGGATCTTCGAACGGTTCTACCGTGTGGACGAGGCCCGCAGCAGGGAACAGGGCGGCACCGGCCTGGGACTGGCCATCGTCAAGCATATCGTGCAACTGCACGGCGGCGAGGTGCAGGTCAGCAGCGAACCGGGCCGGGGCAGCCGTTTCACGGTCCTGTTACAGCAGACCTGACCATAAAAATTGTTGCAGTAAACCGGTTGTCTCCAGTATGGTAACCCGATTGTAACACGCATGTTACAGCCGGGTTATTCTGTTGTTCAGGAGACAGACTTATGTTCGGATTGATTCCCAAGGATGAAAAGTTTTTCGAGATGTTCCGCGAGATGGGCACCATCATCACCGAAGGGGCCCAAGCGCTCTGCGAGATGATGGCTGACTTCAGCGACCCGCTGGCCAGCCAACGCAAAATCAAGGATATCGAGCACAAGGGCGATCACCAGACCCACGCCATCATCAACAAGCTCAACAAGACCTTTGTCACCCCCTTTGACCGTGAAGATATCTACGCCCTGGCCTCCGGCCTGGACGACATCCTGGACCTGATCGATGCCTCGGCCCAACGTTTTGTCATGTACCGGGTCGATGCCCCCACCCCGGCCGCCAAGGAGCTGGCCGACATCATCCTGCGCTCCTGTCAGGCGGTAGAATGTTCGCTCAAGCACCTGGGCGGTAAAAACGAGGATATCTGTTCCTGCTGCGTCGATATCAACGCCCTGGAGAACGAGGCCGACCGGGCCTGCCGCGAAGCGATCAGTAAGCTGTTTGATGAAGAACAGGACCCGATCCAGCTGATCAAGTGGAAAGAGATCTACGAAACCCTGGAAAAGGCCACCGACAAGTGCGAAGACGCAGCCAACGTTCTGGAAAGCGTGGTCATGAAAAATGCTTGATCTGTCGCTTGTGTTGCTGGTCCTGGTGATTGTGGCGGCCCTGGCCTTCGACTACATCAACGGCTTCCACGATACCGCCAACGCCATTGCCACCTGCGTCTCAACCCGCGCCCTGTCGGTCAAGGCCGCCATCATCATGGCCGCTTTCTTAAACTTTGCAGGCGCCATGGTCTCCACCAAGGTGGCCACCACCATCGGCAAAGGGATCGTGGATGCCAGCAGCATCACCCAGATGGTGGTGCTGGCCGGCGTGATGGGGGCCATCATCTGGAACCTGATCACCTGGTACTACGGCCTGCCCTCGTCATCCTCCCACGCCATCATAGGCGGCATCATGGGGGCCGTGATCGCCCATTCCGGCCCGGCTCTCTTACATTGGCAGGGCCTCAAAAAGATCGTGCTGGCGCTTTTGATCTCACCGATCGTGGGTACCCTGATCGGCTTCATCTTCATGGTGATCGTACTCTGGATCTTCCGCAACCACAGCCCAGGCCCGCTCAATAAAGGTTTCCGCAAACTGCAGGTGGCCTCGGCCGCCTTCATGGCCTTCTCCCACGGTTCGGCCGACGCCCAAAAGTCGATGGGGGTGATCACCATGGCGCTGTTGTCCTACGGCCTGATCCCCAGCTTTGAGGTACCGACCTGGGTCAAGATCGCCTGCGCCGTGTCCATGGCCTTGGGCACTGCCGCCGGCGGCTGGCGGATCATCAAGACCCTGGGCCGCGACTTCGTCAAGCTGCAACCGGTACACGGCTTCTGCGTCGAGACCGCTGCTGCCAGCGTGATCATGGGCGCCGCCACCTTCGGTATGCCGGTCAGCACCACCCACGTGATCACCTCCTCCATCCTGGGGGTCGGTATCTCCAAGCGGCTGACCGCTGTCAACTGGGGCGTTGCCTACCGCATCCTCTGGGCCTGGGTGCTGACCATTCCCGCCTCGGCCCTGGTGGCCTTTATCACCTACCAAGGCTTAACCCCTTTGTTCGGCAAATAGTCCTACACTGATCGGACGGCAGCCCAGAACGCCGCCGTCCGGCGTGTCGCACCTGTCGCTACTCCTCCCTTTATCAACTCATTCCATTTGCAACAATTCCGTTACAGCACCGTTATACCCTTGAATCTGTGCCGCGCTGACGTACACTAGTTGACACGATGCAGCGTGATCAAGGAGGTGTTCTCATGCAACTTTATCTGGTACGTCATGCAGAGGCTGTCGAACGAAACGAGGGGATGACCGAGGAGCTGCGCCACCTGACCCGTCGTGGCCGCAAACAGGCGGCCAAACTGGCCAAACGGCTCAAAAAAACCAAGGTGCGCCCCGGGCTGATCATCACCAGTCCGCTGGTGCGGGCGGTGCAGACCGCCGAGCTTTTTGCCGTTGAAATCGGCAAGGATACCGTTGTGGCGGCAGAGGCCTGCCTGACCGCCGGAGCCGATACGGATGCGGTACTGTCACTGCTGCGCGGTGCCGCCGACAACATGTCGATCATGCTGGTGGGGCATGAACCGCAACTTTCCGCGCTTGCGGCACAACTGCTGGGCTATGAACATGTCGCCCCGCTGGCCAAAGGTAGCTGCATGGCGCTTTCCTGGCGGCCCGACAAACCGGAACGGTCGGCGGCCTTCACCTGGTATGCCGAGAGCGGGAAAAAACTGGTCACCTCAGCCCGCAAGGCGCTGGTCAGGCCGGCCTGATACCGTGGACGTCACCGCCCTGCCTGCAACCCGGCTGCTGCTTGAACGCCTGGGACGCGTGCAGCATGACCAGTGGCAGGAACTGCTGGTGCAACGGCAGCTGGTGCTGGATGGCTGTGGCCATGAGGCGATCCATGACCTGCGGGTGGCCAGCCGGCGGCTGCGCATCACAATCGAACTGCTGCCCCTCATAATCGGCAGCGAGCAGGTCCGGCGGCTACGGCGTCCCATCCGGCGGCTGACCCGTGAGCTGGGCCGGCTGCGCAACCTCGACGAGGCCCACCACTATCTGACGGGTCTCAATGATGACGGCCTGGCTCCCCTGATCGCGTCCCTGGAAAGACAACGCCGACGGGAGCACAAACGGGTCAGACGCCTGCTGAAAGAGCTGCCCAAAAAACGCCTGCAGCGACTGTTTGAGCGGGCTGGACAGCAGTTGGCAAGCACAGAGGGCGCCCCGCCGCTTACGGTCGTAAGCCGGCTCGAAGAGCGCAATCTGGGGCTCTACCGCCCCATCCACCACCTGCTGCACCTGCCGGGGCTTGCCGAACAGGCGGAACAGCGGCATACTCTCCGTATAGCCATCAAAAAATGGCGCTACTTCAACGAACTGCTGGCGCTCTTGTGGGGACGCCGCCACGACCGGCTGACGGCCCTGCTCAAGCAGTACCAGGGCCTGCTGGGGGAGCTGAACGACCGCGAACTACTGCTGACGCTGGTCCGAGACGCAGAGCAGCTCGCACCGCCGGTGAGCCACCGGGTGCTGCCGATGATCGAGGCGCAGCACCGCCAGTTGATCAGCGACTTCAGGCAGCTGCTGGCCCAGCAGCCACTGCAGTACCAGTTTCAGGTCTGAGAGAGGGATACTGATGAAGAACGATCGTCTGGCAGCCATCGATATCGGCACCAACTCCATCCGCTGTATCGTGGTTGAGGCATCAAAAAACGGCAGCTACCGCATCCTGGATGATGAAAAGGAGACCGTGCGGCTCGGGGAAGGTATCGCCTCCCGCGGGGAGATCAGTGCTGCCGCCATTGGCCGGGCCGAGCAGGCGGTCAGCCGCATGGCCAAACTGGTCAAGGGCCTGGGTGTCAAGGGGGTCGAGGCGGTAGCCACCAGCGCGGTACGCAGCGCAACAAACGGGCCGGAGCTGGTGGCACGGCTGGAGGCGATCCTGGGGGTTCAGATCCAGGTGATCAGCGGTGAAGAGGAGGCCGGCCTGGCGGCCCAGTCGGCCCTGCGCAACTTCGATATGCAGGGTCAGCGCTACGGTGTGCTGGATGTGGGCGGCGGCAGCGTCGAGCTGACCTCGGCCCAGGGACGGGTGGTGGAGGAACACTACTCACTGGAGTTGGGTGCGGTGGTCATGACCGAGCGTTTCCTCAAAAGCGACCCGATCAAGGCCGCTGAGATGGAGAAGCTGCGCCGCCACATCCGCAGTGAACTGAAAAAACGGTTCGGCGCCGCCAAGCTGCAGCTGCCGGTGTTGGTGGGCTCGGGCGGCACCATCACCGCCGTCGCCCAGATGGTGTTGCAGTACCGTCGCGAAGAACTGCCCTCGGTGCATGGCGTCACGGTGTTGCGCACCGAGGTGGTGCATATCCTGGCCATGCTGCAGCGCAAAACCCTGGAAGAACGCAAGACCCTGCCGGGTCTCTCCCCGGATCGGGCCGACATCATCGTGGCCGGCGTGGCCCTGGTGGACAGCATGATGGAGCACTTCGGCGCCAATTCGCTGCTGGTGAACGGCCGCGGTATCCGCGAAGGGGTGATCCTGCAGGCACTGCAGCGCCACGGCCTGGCCCGCCAGACACCGGGCCACCGCTCCTGGCGCGATGCGGTACTGGAGTTCGGCCACACCTGCCAGATCGAGGAGGGTCACGCCCTGCAGGTGTCACGACTTTCGCTGGCGCTGTTCGACGACCTGGCCAAACCCTGCAGCCTCAAAAAACGGGATCGCGTGGTCCTTGAAGCGGCGGCCCTGCTGCACGACTGCGGCGCCTGGATCAGCTACGAGAGCCACCACAAACACTCCTACCACCTGATCCGCCACGCCGACCTGTTTGGCCTGACCCCCCGTGAGCGTGAACTGGCGGCACAGATCGCCCGTTACCACCGCAAGGCGCTGCCCAAGAAAAAACACGAGCCGTTCCAGAAACTGTCCGCCAAGGAACAGGGGCTGGTCAGCCGGCTGGGCGGCATCCTGCGGCTGGCCGACGGCCTGGACCGCCGCCGCTGCAGTGCGGTAGAGCAGATCAGCTGCCAGCTGCAGGACCAGGTGGCCCGGATTGGACTTACCGGCTCCGACGACCTGGCAGTGGAACTGTTTGGCGGCAGTGCCAAAAAAGAGCTGTTCGAAAAGGCCTTCGGCCTGCAGGTTGTCTTTGCGTTGCAACCGGAGAACAGGGGGTAAGCGATGCAGCCGATCCGTTTTACCGCCTTTGCGCTGGATGGCGAGCTGGACCTGAACCGGCTGGCCGGCCGGCTGAGCATCAGCCGCAAGTACCGCTGGGAAGAGCCGATGCGGCTCAACCCGGTCACCCTCACCCCCAGCGCCGACGGCGATAACCTGCAGATCTACCTGTATTCCTTCGGCAGCCTGGTCTTTGTGAACGGCGATGACGAGCTGGTGGGGCGCTTTCTGGAAGCGATTGCCCAGTACACCGAGACCCTGAAGGTACAACCCCAGTTGCGCTACCGAGAGGAGTACCGCCTGGAGATCGAACCGCAACGTCCGGCGTCGATCAGCAATGATGCCGCGCTGTTGCCGACCTTCAGCCAGGTCAGCCAGGACATCATCTGCCTGGTACTGGCCCAGTCGGTGGCCCTGGAGCGGATCGAGGAGCGGACCGATGCGGTACTGGACGAGGTGGAGGGGCTGATCGCCCAGCTGAAACGGGGCAAACTGGAGCTGCCCGATCGCGACCTGGCCCGGCTGGCCTCGATCGTGCTGGGCTTCAAGTACGCCTCGGTGGCCCAGATCATGGTATTGGACAAACCGGATATCACCTGGGATAATGCCGAGGCCGAGCGGTTCTACCTGACCATGGCCGGCCTGTTCGAACTGCGGCCCCGCTACCAGGAGATCAAACACAAATCCGAGACCCTGCTGGACGTGAACGAGGTCTTTACCAGCCTGTCCCACGCCCGACGTTCGGCCCGTCTTGAGTGGATCATCATCCTGCTGATCGCCTTTGAGATCATCATGACCCTCTGGGAGAAGTTCTGGGGGGGATAGGAACCGGGCCATGCAGCAACCATCACGAACCGCAACCCTGTCGGCCGCTGGATCAAGGTCAGCCTGGCCGGAGATGCCGGTCGGTCGGTGCTTTCAATCAGCGACAACGGCGGCGGCATCCCCCTGTCGGCGTTGCCGCACATCTTCGAGCCGTACTTCACCACCAAAGGGCCTGCCTCAGGCACCGGCATCGGGCTGTACATGGCCAAGGTGATCATCGAAAAGCATATGTCCGGCAGCTTGATCGCCAGAAATACCGAAAGGGGCCGAATTCATCATTGAGCTGCCGCTCTAAGCGGTTACGGCGCCCTCAGCACCGCTACAACAGGCTGTAGTGCTGCTGCATGGCCCGATGGCTGCGGTAGGCCGCCAGGTAGCGGGCGTCTTCGGCGTAGGTGCCGGGGTAGATCGGCGGCACCGGCCGGTGCTGCAGATCGCTGTCCACATTGACAAAGGTGAACAGACAGGAGTTGGAGAGGGCCTTGCTGCTGCGGTCGCGGCTGATCCGCTCAATGCCGGCCTCAACGCAGATAAAACTGTCGCAGGTGTAGACCACCCGGCAGGTGTAGTGCAGCTTATCCCCCAGCCGCACCGGGTGAAAGAAGTTGATCCGGTTGACCGCCGCGATGATTGGGCGATGGGGAGCGATCAGTTCGGCGCAGATCGCTGACAGTTCGTAGGCCCGCCGGATGATATAGCCGCCGAAGATCCGGTGGGGCACATACTCCTGCTCCGGATACATCCGCTCCCAACCATCCACCACCAGACGATCCGCCTTCAGGCCGCTGAAACCGGGTTCATCCTGGGCCCCATGCAACTGCTGCAACAGCTGGTACTCTTCGCGGCTGGGCGGTTCCTGCTGGGCTGCCTGCTGCTGTCGGTACTGTTCCCGTTCCTGCACCGACTTCTCAGCCCGGCGACGTTCCAACTCATCGCCGTATTCGAGGGGCGGCAGGGTCCGGCTCTCCTCTGCAGCCTCGCCGCCGCGGGCCACCATGGTGAAGTAGCAGGAGGCGATATGGGTGGCCGGATCGCCGGGATGCTCCACCCGCATCCCCACCACCATCGACGACCGGCCCACATGGTTGATCCGGGCATCGATCTTGATATCCCGTTCGATATCCACCACATGGCGCACGATGATGTTATCGATGGCGGCGGTCACCACCTTGGCATCGGGATGGGTGCGGCGGGCATAGCCCAAGGCCACCTGTTCGGCCATGATGTCCAGATCTTCCAACAGCAGGCCAAACCTGAAATTGCCCACAATCGGTTCATCGACCACCATATACCGCCTTCTGGCTTCCGGATCGGTGGCCAGCGGGATGGTCTTGTAGAGTGACGTCTGCTGGGGGGTGGTCATGATCTACCTCCGTAGGGTGCCGGCATACCACTCGGCTCTGTTTAAGACGATTCCGGCTTGCCCTAGTCCGAGGGTCTGTGGTCTGGCCCTGTCCCGTGGACGCCGGCTGTTTTACGTGGCGCTACAGAAGCTCGATCCGGTTACGGCCATTATGCTTGGCCTGATAAAGCGCCGCATCGACCCGCGCCATCAGCTCTTCCGGCGTTTCGCCGCAGCGGTGGCACGTTATGCCGAAGCTGGCCGTTATCTGCTGGCTCTCAATAATGGGATACTGTGCGATCATCACCCGCAGGCTCTCGGCCAATGCGATGGCCTGGTCCTGATCGTTGCGGGGGGTCAGGATCACAAACTCTTCGCCGCCCCAACGGCTAAAGATGTCATGGCGCCTGATCCTGCCCGAGACCAGCTCGGCAACCTTCTGCAGCACCTGATCACCAACGGCGTGTCCCAGGCTGTCATTGACCTGCTTGAAATGGTCAAGATCGAACATGATTAGCGACAGCGGGGTAGCAAAACGGCAGGCCCGCGCCATTTCGGCCAGCAGCAGGCTTTCGAACATCCGGCGGTTGTAAATGCCGGTCAGAAAATCGATCCGCGCCTCAGCGGCAAGCAGCTCGTTGGCCTTTTTCAGCTCTTCATGGGCCCGCCGGCCGTCGATGATCTCCCAGGCGACATCGGCCAGGTACGAAACCTCGTCGACATCCTTGCTCGTGTAGTTTTCGGGCTTATTACCCACCCCCAGGATGGCCACGATCCGCTCGTCCCTGATCACCGGCACCACCAGTTCGCGGATCACCGGCGCATGGCCCGCCGGCAGCCCTTTCTTGTTTGGCAATGCAGCATAATCATTATGGATCACCGGGGCACGGGCATGCACACACTCGACCCAGACCCCGGCTTGCTTGATGTCGTAGTGCATCCCATGCCCTTCGGCCTTGCAGTACTCCTGCAGGGTGCGGGTAGACCAGGCCTGCAGGGTCAGGGCCTGCTGGTCGGAGTCAACAAAATGGTAGAACCCCACCGGGCTGCCGCTGACACGGCAGACCTCGTCCAGGGCAAACTGCAGCAGTTCGTCAACGGTATGCATGGTGGCATAGTCCAGCAGCTGGTAGCGTATCTGCACCAGCGCCTCCATCCGTTGCGTACTCTGCTCAGCCGCAGCCTGACGTCGGTGCAGCAGAAAAAGCCCTCCCGCGCTGCCAAGACAGCCAAGCAAAAACAGGACTCCCTGAAAATGCATTTCGTTGCGCCAGTCTTCGAGTACGGCAGCAGGGTTGCGGCTTATGATCACCACCAACGGCTTATCCATCTTAAGCTCGGCTGGCTGGATGGTGAGCAGTGCAGCCATGCGCTGTTCACCGGTGGCATAGGCGGTTCCGGTGAAGCTGCTTTCCAGCCTGCCGCTCTCCCGGTGCCGGGTGAACAGCGAACCGGGAACGGCCAGGTTTTTGCCGGACTGTCCGTCACGATCCGGCATGGTCATGAAACTGATACCGTCGCCATGATTGATCGTATTCCACATGTCCGGGGCATAGAGGGTTGACTGCAGGATCGTCTCAAAATATTCGGGATCAACCGTTGAGGTCACCACGCCGTTAAAACTGCCATCCGCTGCAGGGATCATTCTGGTGATAGTGAAGGTATAGATGCCCAGCACCGTCTTGAACGGTGGCGAGATGAACAGGGTCTGCGGGTCGGGGTGTTGTTGTGGTGCAGTGAAGTAGTCACGATAGCGGAAATTTTTTCCCAGCAGCTCGGGCCGGCTCGCTGCGATGACCGTCCCTGTGGCATCAGTAAGGAAAAGGGTACGCATGCCCGGTATGGCATCAACGATGATAGACAGGCGTCTGGTAGCGTATGTGCGGTTGCGGGGGTCAGCCAACTCATCCCGATCTGCCACGAACCCCTGCAGAATACGGCTGGTTGCACTAAGCTGATGTTCGATATTCCTGCCGATCACCCGGGCCTGGGTCAGCAGCCGGTGTTGTTCCTGTTCGATGACCCGTTGACGCATGGTGGCCAGGTTGTAGCCCACCACACTCCCCACCAGGGTAAGGCCCAGTCCAAGGGCAAGCCAATTGAGTCTCGTGCGCTGCTTAAACGATCTGTTCTGTATGTTCATCGGTGTCATGCAAACCCTGAGCACGTTATGGTGAGCAGCCTGATTCCAACGTATATGCATTATTGTAGCAGTTTGGGGCTGCTTTTCAAGGTACAAGCAAACCGTCATGGATTAGTAACCTGGCGGTGACACGATGGTACCAATTCAGCGCTAGACTATACCTCTCGCGTAGTACGCTTGATGAAGCTTCTTGAGAGATACACAACAGTGGAGGAATGATCCATGGCAACCACCAGCATTACTCAGGAAAAAGAGGCACGCATGCAACGTTCTCGCAGCATCCTGGCCACTCAACAGCGACCGGTCAGCTACAGCTGGGAAGAGTTTGTCCATCGCTTGTCACAGCTGGATGATCCCAAGTTGCGGATGATCGGCCAGCAGGAGCTTGCCAAGCTCACCCGACTTCAGCGGAGCTAGGTACCTTGCTTAAGGCGTTGGCGGTACTCCTCATAGTCAGGCAGCACCCGGTCATAACAGTCGTGTATCAGGCTTGACGAGATCATGAAGTCGGCTGTCGAGCGGTTGCAGGCCACCGGAATGTTCCAGACCACCGCGATCCGCAAGAGCGCCTTGACATCCGGATCGTGGGGCTGCGGTTCCAGCGGGTCCCAGAAGAAGATCAGCAGGTCAATCTCTGCCTCGGCGATCTTGGCGCCGATCTGCTGATCACCCCCCAGCGGGCCGCTCTGCAGCCGGGTCACCGGCAAGCCCAACTCCTCCTGCACCAGGCTGCCGGTGGTGCCGGTGGCGCACAGATCATGCTCCACCAGGATGGCACGGTTATAGCGGGCCCATTCGATCAGGTCACGTTTCTTATGGTCGTGAGCCACCAGGGCGATCCGCTTGCGGGGTTGCATGGTGATCGTCGTGTAACGCATGATTTGCTCTCCAGTCTGTGGTGTTGCCACCCTACCGCTTTGTCACCCAAACCTCAACCCGCTTGTTACGCTGCCGCCCTGCCATTCAGGCGTGGGCAATAATAAACTCGGCAACGGCAGCCTGAATCTCATTCCGGATGACCCGGGTGGCGGCCAGCTGCTCTTCGCGGCTGCCGGTCAGGCTGGACGGGTCGGCGAAACTCCAGTGCAGCCGCTTGGCAATGCCGGGAAAGACTGGACAGCGCTCGGCACTGGCGCCGTCGCAGACCGTGATCACGTAACTGAACATCTCACCCCGCCGGTACATCTCAAAGACATCCTTGGTTTGATTGCCGGACAGGTCGTAGCCCTCTTCCGCCATCACCTCCACCACCAGGGGGTTCAGGGTCCCCGGCTCAAGCCCGGCGCTTTGGGCAACAAAACGACCGGCCGCAATCTTGTTGAGGAAGGACTCGGCCATCTGGCTGCGGGCGCTGTTGTGGACGCAGACGAACAGAACTTTTTCAGGCTGTATGCACATATGCTGTCTCCTTGTTGGTATACTTGTGCAGTGGAAAGCCGCTGGTGCGGCGATTGACAATGATTGACGAGCCGGGATGGGCCTTGGCGGTTTTTTTGACTTCGGTCGCCAGCGAGGCCAGCTGGGCATAGGATTCCACCCGGCATTCGGCGATGGTTATGATGCCGATGGAAAGCGCCAGCAACGGAAATTGTTCCTGTTCGCCTTTGCGGTTGACCGCGTAGTACCAGCCGGCTGTCATGTCCTGTTGGCCATGGAAGATCGGCAATTGCGCCTCAAACTCAAGGATCAACCGTTGAGCACACTCCTTGCCACTGCCCGATTCGGTGATCAAAATAAAATCGTCGCCGCCGATATGACCGGCAAAACGCTGGTTGTCGGGCGCGGCCAGCACCAGCAGTTCGCACAACTCCCCCAGGGCCTTGATCACCTGATCGCCCTTTTGAAAGCCGTAGTTGTCGTTAAACGGCTTGAAGTTGTCCAGATCGACGTAGGCAATGTCAAACGGCTGTCCCGCTGCAAGACGGCTGGTGATTTCCCGCTGGATACCCTCGTTGCCCGGCAGTCCGGTCAGCGGATTGGCCCCCTTGGCCAGCACCAGGTTGATGGCGGTGATCGCTCCGACAAACAGGTTCACGTCGAGTACTCCCGCATAGCGGCCCTGACGCACCACGCAGATGTTGTCGGCCTTCAAGGTGCCGGTCAGTCGAAAGACCTCCCGGGCCGCTTCCTCGATCCGCTGATCAGCCTCCAGCAGCAGCGCCACCGGGCTCATCAGATCGCGGATTTTTTTGGCGTGGTTGATATGGAAACCGTAGCCGTGGCGGCCGATCACCTGTTCCTCGATAAAGGTAATCCGGTTCAGAATTCCAACCACCCGGCCGTCCTGCACCACCGGCAATACGTGCAGCTGACGGTCGGCCTGAAAACGTTGCAGGGCGGTCGTCAGCCGGTCACCGGGCCGGATCGGATCAATCCAGACCATGATCTCCCGCACCTGATCGCAGGCGAGATTCGCCGGGAGAGCTGTTTCCTCATGCAACTCACGCAGATCGGTCGGCGTCAACGGCAGCGGGCTGGCCAGTGCAGGGTCTTCCGCCGGCACCCTGCCCAGCAGTAACTCGCCGAAGGCCTCCACCGTCAGCGGCCTGCCCAGCAGATAGCCCTGCACCTCATGGCAGCCCCGGGCAGCCAGATGCTGCAACTGTGCCTCAGTCTCAACGCCTTCGGCGGTCACCCGCAAACGCAGCGCCGCAGCCAGGGCGATGATAGCATCCACAATGGCCGCGTCATCCGGATCATCAGGTATGTCACGCATGAAACAACGATCGATCTTGAGCGTGTCCACCGGCAGATGCTTCAACAACGACAACGAAGAGTAGCCGGTGCCGAAATCATCAATGGCTATCAGCACTCCGGCCCGGCGCAACTGCTGCAGTCGCTCCAATGTCGCCTGTGCGGAATCAAGCATGATCCGCTCGGTGCATTCGCATTGCAGGCTGCTGTGGGGCAGGCCGCTATCTTGCAGCGCATCCAGTACCAACTGATAGAAAGAATCCTCCTGGAGCTGACGCGCCGAGACGTTTACCGAAACCCGTAGCGGAATGACGGACGTCTCACGCCAGAATGCCGTCTGCCGGCAGGCCTGCTGCAGCACCCAGGCGCCAAGCTGGACGATCAGGCCGGTCTCCTCAGCCACCGGAATGAAAACATCGGGTCCAACCAGCCCCAGTGTCGGGTGCTGCCAGCGGACCAGCGCCTCCATACCCACCAGATGCCGGCCCTGCAACTCAAAGATCGGTTGATAACAGACAAAAAACTCACCCCGTTCAAGTCCGCGAAGCAGCCCCGACCCCAACAGGTTGCGTTCATCAACGCGCTGCTGCAGGGCAGTGGAAAAGCACTGGAAAGAATTTTCGCCCCGCTGGCGAGCCTGGTTCATAGCCAGATGGGCGTTGTGGAGCAGTGTCTCGACGGTAGCGCCATCGACAGGGTAGCAGGCGATGCCGATGCAGGCTGCTGAAAGAGCTTCCTGTTCCCCCAGCGTCACCGGCATGGTCAGCACGCCGATTAACTTCTGGGCAACGCAGCTGACATCGACCTCATCGTTGGGCAGTACCACCACACACTCGTCTTTATAGATACGGGCCAGGGTGTCGCTTTCACGCAGAGCGGTCCGCAAACGATCGAATATGCGCCGGATCGCCTCTTCGCTGCGTCCATGGCCAAAGGTTTCCACCAACTGGTCAAAGCGGACCAGCGAGATGTAGAGCAGTGCAAGGGAGCGGGATTCACGCTCAGCCAGGGCCAGCTGCTGCTGTAGCCGATCACACAGCAGATTTCGATTGGGAAGTCCGGTCACCGCATCATGATGGGCCAACTGCTCGATGGCCTTGGTGGCCCGACGGATGTCGCTGACATCACGGGCGATGCTGATAATGCACTGCTCGCCGGCAAAACGGATTTCACGGGCCGACAGCACCAGGGTAAGCTCGCTGCCGTCACGGTGCCGAAAGACTGCTTCAAAATCTCTAATTGCACCGTCCTGGCTGAGTTCTTCCATAAAGCGGGCCAGTTCGGCCGGCTGTTGCCACAGCCGCAGCTCCTGAATGGTTCGTCCGGCCACCACGGGCTGACTGTGGCCGGCAAGACGGGCAAACCCTTGATTAACATACAGAATCACGCCGTCTCGTCGGCGGATGATGGTAACGGCATCGGGAAACAGCTGCAGGGCGGTATGAAACAGGTCGTGGCTGTACTGTAGCCGACGGGTAAAACGGCTGATGGTCAGATAGAGCAACAGGGCCGACAGCAGGACAAAGACGCTGCCCTTAACCATCGACATCAGCGCAAAGCCGGTATCTTCGTAGCTGTTTCCCAGCAACGCGTCCGACACGAAAATCCACAAGACCCCAAGTACCAGGTAGCCCAACGAAATCCGCAACGGGCTCAGCGGCTGCCGGTCCACCGGGGGTGATGACTCAGGTATGGCGGTCATGACGGTGCTGGAGACCAGATACCGCCATAGCCGGGCGCGGCTGCCGGAAGTGGTATGGTTTTACCCTGCGACGGATAGGCTGACGGCTCATCGTACCGGAACTGGTTCAGCTCGGTCTGCAACTCTGCCGAGATACCGGCCAGGCGCTGAGATTTATCGGCAATGGCGCTGGAGGCCTGCAGGGTCTCCCGCAGCACGGTATCGATGGCACAGATATCGTTGCTGATCTGGTCGGAGGTGGCCGACAACTCCACCGTGGCGGTGGCGATCTGCTGAGTCATCTCCTGCAGTCCGTCCACGCTCTCGACAATGCTGTCCAGGGCAGCGCCGGCCTCTTCCGAGTAACGAACCCCCTGGCCGACCCGCGCCAGGCTCTGCTGCATCGCCGCCACTGCCGTGCCGGTATCCTGCCGGATGCCGGACAACTTGGCGCCGATCTCAACCGTGGCCTCTTCGGCCCGCCGCGACAGGTTGCGCACCTCGTTGGCCACCACGGCGAAGCCCAGGCCGTGTTCACCGGCCCGGGCCGCCTCGATGGCGGCGTTTAACGCCAGCAGGGTGGTCTGGTCGGTAATCTCGCGGATCGTCTCCACGATCTCGCCGATCTGCTGCGAACGCTCATGCAGACTGACGATGGTGGCGCGGGATTCCTCCACGGCGTGGGCAATGGCCTGTACCTCGGCGATGGTGCGGCCGACCACCTCGGCGCCGTTTTGAGCCGTTTGCCGTGCCTCGCCGGCCGATGTGGCGATCCGGGCGGTGTGATTCGCCACCTCGGCCACGGTCTGGGACAGCTCGGTACCGGCGGTGGCCACCTGACTGACCCGCTCGCTCTGCTCCCGCACCTGACCGGAGATAAGCCCCACCGTGCCGGACAGCTCCTGAGAGGTGTCGGCCAAGGTGCCGGCCGTGCCGGCAATCGCCCCCACGATCCTGCGGATGGCTGCGATCAAGCTGTTAAAGGCATTGATCGAGGCGCCGATCTCATCACCGCGCTGTACTGCCACGGATCGTCGCAAATCTCGGCTTTCGGCGATCTCTTGAATCGAACTTTGCAACAGCCCGAGCGGCTTGGCAATGATGCGGGACAACAGCCAATTCAGGAACAGCACCGTGGAACCGATCAGCAGGGCTCCTGTCAGCATCAGCTGCACCCGCTGCCGGGACGTCGTTCCCATGGCCTCGACCAGGCTCTGCTGTTCCTCACTGGTGGCCTTGACCTGTGCCTCACTGTGACTGGCCTGCTGCTGGGTGACCTGTCTGATGGTGGCCACGGTGGCCTCCACCTGGGCCATACCGGCCAACACGTTCCGTTGGGCCGTGATAATACGTGCCGTGGCCCCGCCGGCACGGGCAGCGCCGTTGCCGATCTGCTCAATGGCATCCATCACCATACCGCCGCTCTTGACCGAGGTCACTTCAATCTCGGCCTGCTTCAGGTTTTTGCGGATCCTGGCCTGTGCTGCGCCGATCTCATGGGCCAGCCGATCGATGTCGGCCGCTGTAGCAGCCAGCATCACCATGCGGGCCTTGGCATCCAAGAGTCGCAGATCAACATGGATGCTGTCCACCGCCTCCACGGCCGCCAGCACCCGCTTGTTGATCTCCATATCACTTTCTACACCGTTGCGGTAGTTGCGCACCTTTTCGGCCAGGGTGGCGTTTTCTGCCACGCCGGTCACGCTGCCGCCCGCCAGGGCCTGTTCAATATCCTTGGAATAGGCCTGCGAACGGCGGGCTGCCGTGAGCCGCAGCCCGGAAATTACTTCGCGGATACCCTCCAGCGAGCCCTCGGCGGCCCTGATGGCGCCGCTCAGGTTGGCGGCCTCGGCTTTAAAGGTCTCGATGCTGGTGAATTTATCCGTAACCGCACGGGCCACCTGCTCCTGCAACCTGCCGAAGGCCGACAGGTCAAGGGGCTGCTCCTTCAGCTGCCGGATCTCGCCCCCCAACTGTTCCAGCCGACTGCGGCGCTGTTCCATGCTGCTCACCAACCGCTGCATCTCCTGGGGATCTTCCGACATACCGGTCTGGAGCAGATCCCCCGAGAGGCGCTCAACGATCTGCTGGAACTGCAGCATCTTGACCTGCAACGGCGTGGAGCGGGTGGTCAGCTCACGGATGTTGTGCTGGATACCGGCAATGGTGAAGTACCCCAGCAGCACAACTGCGGCAAAGCCGGCAAAGGTTATCAGGCTGTTGATCAGCAGCTTGGTGCGGATGGAAAGATGCATCGGTGTGACTCCCCTTGTAGATAAACAGCATCTCATGATGCGGGAATCAAACCATACGACCTGAAGACAACAAACAGGTTACGGACAGGAAAGATATCGGTGACGGAATGATTTCCGGACATTCTGGCCCTCCCGCCGGATCAAAAGCTCAAAATTCACACAACTGTCACCTGATGCACGCCCTGCTGTAGCGCTGATTTTCTATTTAAGTACAAGAGGTTGGCAAGTACGGCACAACGATGCTCGGACTGTTCTATGCCCTAGGGGCTGCCATGCTGGTCGGCAACGAGGTGCTGGTGACGCCGGTCATCAGCAGTGGCCTGCACCAACTCTGGACACCGGCGGTGCTGTTTTTCTGCAGGCGCTCTGGGTGGTGATCTTTTTCTACACCGGCCGCAGCACCGTTACCGGCGCCACGATCCGCTACCATGTCCGCCATGACCTTGTTTGACCTGACTTGCTCAGCATCCTTCCCGCCCGGACATCAGCTGCATGCCGTACCCCACCATGTCGTTACCCAGCCTTCAGCAAGCTGCAACCGGACCGACATATCCGGCGATTAGGCTGATCACATCATCACTATCCCCCTCGGAAAGGAGTTCGTCATGCAACGATTGGGAGATTGCTGCCTGGACTGCGGCAGCGCAATAGCTTCACGGATTGAAGACAACCACCTGCCGCACTTCAGGATGGAGTGCATTACCTACATCTGCGGCGCCACCCTGCGCATGAGTTACAGCCGCAACGGTTCTACCGGCCGGGCAATCCACACCGGCTGCGACCTGATCGAGGCCCAGGTGGCGCCGCTCTGAGCCGAGGCGGCAGCTGTCTGTCGCCAGGATTGTTGCCCAGACTTTAAGATGCTGTCACCAGCCCGCAACACAAAGCCTCTAGCCTGAGATCATGACTATGTATGAAAGGAGCGCACCCATGAAATTCAGAACCCTGGACGACTACTACACTTGGACCTGCGACTGGTGCGACAGCGACAACCGGACCGTGTGGGTACGGGTGGCACAAGGCGACGTGATCTGCGGCGCCTGCCACCGGACCACCAGCAGCCCGTCATCCACCCTGGCGCCGCAGCCCCTGCAGCGGATGATGGTCGGGCTGTGCTGAACCAGGCATGGCCATTAAGCCGGCACCGGTCAAGCACGATGCTGCCCGGACCTGTCGGCGATCTGCTCCCGGTAACCCCGGAGCAGTCAACCACGCTGCGCGAAGTGGCCAGGATAGTCAGCCAACGGCTGATCACCTCTCACTTTCAACCGATCTTTACCCTTGCGCCGGGCGAGGTGCATGGCTACGAGGCCTTAAGCCGGATCATGGGCCCCACCCTATTCGGCTCCATCGAGGAGCTGTTCTGCGCCGCCCGCAGCGGCGGCTTGCTCTCGGCGCTGGAGCAGCTCTGCCGGGAACGTGCCCTGACCACGGCAGCACAGTTGGGGGTTACTGAGCGACTGTTTCTGAACGTCTGTCCGGCAGTGCTCACCGACGACCATCGCCCTGGGGTCACCGCCAAACTGTTGGGAGAACTGGGCATCGAACGCTCGCGAGTGGTGCTGGAACTGACCGAACGCTCATTGATCACCGATTACGACCTGTTCGGCCGGGTGGTGGATCACTACCGGCGCCAGGGCTACGCGATTGCCATTGACGACCTGGGTGACGGTTTTGCCGGTCTGAAGATGCTGGCCCAGATCGAGCCGGACTACGTCAAGCTGGCCCGTTTCCTGGTGGCCGATATCGACCGGGCACCGGTCAGACAGGCCCTGGTGGAGTCGATCGTCAGCTTCTGCCAGCGGATGGGGATTGAGGTGATCGCCGAGGGGATTGAGCGGCAGGAGGAGTTGGACTATCTGACCGCCGTCGGTATCCGGCTGGGGCAGGGCTATCTGCTGGGACGGCCGGCACAGCACCTGGTAACCGGGTTGCCGCACCAGCTGCATGAGCAGGGTGTGCCGCTGCAGGGGCGGTTTGTATGGTAGCAGCCACGTTGCTGGGCACTATTTCACGGCCGGGGCCGATCATCACCCCCCTCGCCACCGTCAACCAGGCCATCAAACTGTTTCAGCAGCAGCCGCACCTACTGGCGCTGCCGGTGATGGAGCAACAGCACCTGCTGGGTATCATCAGCCGCCGGGAACTGTTCTTCCGGCATCTGGCCAAACCGTTCGCCCGTGAACTGTTCGGTCGCAAGCCGGTCGAAAGCCTGCTGGAGGGGACACCGCTGGTGCTGGCGGGTGAACTGGAGATCAGCGACGTGTTACGTCCCGCCTTATTTCATAGTTGAGCAAGTTGTTTATCCCGCGTACGTCCAGGGGCGGTATTCGTACCTTCCTGAAATAACCCGGAACAAATCCCCTGAAATATCCTTGATTCTCCTTTAGCATCGCGAGACAGCATTGATTCCAGTCAACGGTCTAAAGGAGCGCCCTGATGTCACTCATTCTATCTGGTGTACTCACCCTGTTGCAGCATGTAGATCAACTTCAGAAAGATCCTGAGTCATACCGTCCTTTGCGTTGTCCCTGCGGTCATGGCCGGGTATGGTGCCATGGTTCGTACACCCGCAAGCCGTGCTGTTGCGACCCTGTTGAGCAGAGTTGTTCCCCTGTCCTGATTCTTCGGTTTTACTGCCCTGATTGCCGCGCCACCTGCTCAGTCCTGCCGGAATGTCTACCACCGCGTAGCTGGTACCTCTGGAAGGTTCGCCAAATCATTTTGCTGTCACTGCTTGGCGGCATATCAATGCGCAGCACTGTTGCAACCTGCGGCAGTAGCCCCGGCACTCCCCACGGCAGTACCATCAAACGCTGGTGGAAACGGTTTAAAGGGCGCTTTGCAGAACACTCCTTTTCGCTGCGCAACCATTTTCCCTGGTTGGGCAGGCATGCTGGCTTTACCGGCTTCTGGAACGCACTTTTATCGAAACAGCCCCTTGCCAACGTGATGCGCCTTGTGCATCTGGAGGGGATTACCGTCCCATGATGTACTGCCATGGGATGATGTTGGCGTCCTGTTTTTTCGACCCCACAGAGTTTACAGCCTTATGCCTGCCTTGTTTTTCGGTCTCTACTGGATGCCATTTCATCACAAGGAGGCCATACATGCAGCAGATTCATCCCATTGCCCTGTTCCGGTTATCGGTACTGGGGCCATTAGCCAGCCGGGACAGCCTGATAAAGGGCGATCTCAAGGAGATGGTGCGGGAGCTCGCACAAAAGAGCTACGCCATACCCGACTCCAGACGGACCTATCTCAGCGAGAAGACCATTGAAGGGTGGTACTACGCCTGGAAGCGGGGTGGCATTGACGCCCTTGCACCCAAGCCCCGTTCCGACCGGGGCAGCTCAAAGATCCTGCCTGCTTTGCAGGAGGCCCTTATCGCTGCCAGGAAGGACAATCCCCGCCGATCATTACGCAGCATTCAGAAGATTGTGGCGGCTTCCGGCATTGCAGGTGCCCAGTCACTCTCCCGGTCAAGCATTCACCGTTTTCTTGTTGGTTGTGGACTGAATCAGTGCCCCGGTGCAGCAGAGCCGGTAGAACGCCGGTCATATGTTGCTGCCCATGCCGGTGATATCTGGTACGGCGATGTGATGCACGGCCCGCAGGTCTGCGTGAACGGAAAGATGCGCAAGGTCTATCTGATATCGTTTATGGATGACGCCTCCCGTCTGATTGCCCATAGCGCCTTCTGTACTGGTGAGACCGCTCTGGATGTGGAAGGAGTCTTGAAACAGGCTGTCCTGAAACGGGGACTGCCGTCCAGACTGGTGATTGATAACGGCGCTGCCTATCGTGCCGCCACTCTGCAAGCCATCTGTGCCCGTCTGGAGATCAGGCTGGTTTACTGCCGTCCCTATACCCCGGAAGGGAAAGGCAAGCTGGAACGGTGGCACCGCACCCTGCGGGCCGGGTTCTTAAATGAACTGGATATGGACAGAGTTCGAGATCTCTTTGACCTGAATGCCAGACTCTGGGCCTGGCTGGATGAGCTGTACCATCAGGAGCCACACAGTGGCCTGCATGGCCTGACTCCCCTTGAGCGTTACCGTAAAGACCTGCTCCAGGTACGCCCCCTGGGCGCCTTTGCCGGAGAGCTGGATGCCCTGTTTCTCCACCGCCATGAGCGGCTGGTCAGAAAGGACGGTACGGTGTCCTATGGGGGAAACCGGTATGAGGTTCCTTACCAGCTGGTTGGGCAGACCGTGCAGGTGGTGGTTGATCCGCACAAGCAGCTGGTGATGGGGGTGGAATCAACAAAGGGGGAGTCACTGGGGAAAGCAACACCTCTTGATACTCTGGCCAACAACCGCCGTAAAAGAAGGATCGTGACGGATGCTGCTGTCGAGACAAACCGCACCGGCACCAATCTGGTTGAGGTGGCACTTGAACAGAAGAACAGCCGCCTGGCCGGCAGGGAGGTCTGATATGTATCGACAGCATTTCGGGCTGACTTCGCAACCGCTGGGCAAGGATACGCAGGACCTCTGGGATGACGGCCCCATCACCGCATTAAAGGAACGCTTTACCTGGCTCCTGGAGAATCCGGGCGTTGCCTTTCTGACCGGTGAGGCCGGTGTCGGCAAGACGGCTGCACTGCGCCTGATTACGGATACCCTCAACCCGCACCGGTATCAGGTGATCTATATGGCTGAGACCGATTTCGGCAGGATGGATATCTACCGTCAGCTGGCCGTGGCCCTTGGTCTTGATCCGGCATTCAGAAGGGCTCAGCTGTGGCGTGATATCAAGGCCAGGATTACCGAGCTTGCCGATAGCAAGTATATCCTGCCGATCTGGATCATTGATGAGGCCCAGAATCTGCCGCTTGAGTTCTTCAGGGACTTTCCGGCATTCCTGAACTTCGCCTTTGACTCACGGGATCTGATGACGGTCTGGTTTGTGGGACAGCCAAGTCTGGCGCAGATTGTTACCAGGGCGCCGTATGCAGCCTTGGCCAGCAGGGTGCATCTGAAGATGAGCTTTGCCCCGGTCATGGAGCGGGAACGCTTTGCCCAACTGGTCCGACATGGACTGAAAACAGCCGGATGCAAGCAGACCATTATCTCAGACTCAGGGCTGGAACTGCTGCTGCAGGGATCGCAGGGGACACCGAGAAAAGCAGGTACTATTCTCAGGACTGCCATGCGGCTGGCTACGCTGAAAGGTTTGAGTCATCTGCCGGATGATCTCATCAAGGATGCCATGGAGGAGCTGAAATGAAGCATGACTCTTGGCATACCCTGCTTATGTATCCACCAAAGCTGTCTGATGATGCGGCGCTGGCGGTCTGGGACTATCTGAATGAAGTCTGCCAGTCGTTTGAGCGACACTATGCCCCACAGCTTAAACGGAAGCTGGATGTAAAGGAAGAGCTGCCAATAGTGTTCAACTTCGAGGATATGGACGACCCGTTCTAAACGATTTGTCCCAGGCTATACGAGGGACGATGCTCTCCCAACATAGCCTGGGATAAACCCAATCTGGTCACCTGATATAACGCGGGAAGATAACCCTGAATTAAGGCGGGACGTAACAAGCGACGCCCTGAATCGCCTGCTGCTGCTGGACCCTCAGCTTGAAAACGACTGCTTCGGCGTGTCCCTGGCCGACGGCAGCGTGGCCATCGCGGCGGTGGCCGACCTGATGATGGCCATCTCCCGCAGCCAGGCCGCCCTGCTTGACACCCTCAACCGCCTGAGCAGCCGGATCCGCTCCGAGGTGGAAATGGCGCGGCGGGTGCGGGACGCCCTGCTGACAGCGGCCCGGGCCTTTCGAGGCGGGGAGCATTTCGATGACTACGTGACCCTGGTGGTCGCACAGCAGGAGGCATAGCAGCATGCTTATACATGAAGAACACGGACCGGCCACCATGGTGTTTATCGGTGATCCCCACAACGGCTGCGCCGCCAAGGCGGGTGACGGCGGACTTTTCCCTGACAGCCCCCAGGTACAGGAGCGGCAGGTCAGCGGCAGCAGCGACAAGCCGGAACTGATCGACGAACTGCTGACCCTGATCGGTGACGCTGATCAAGCCCACGCCCTGTTATGCCAGAAGACCGCCCTGATGGTGGATGAGATGCTGGAAAATGCCCTGTACGCCGCGCCGCGCTCGAGTGATGGGCTGCCGCTGTTCCAAAAAGGCGAGCCGCGCCAGCTGCTGCCCGATGAGCGGATCCGGCTGCGCTACCACTTTGACGGCTCGCGGCTGGCACTGGAGGTCCGTGACAGCTGGGGCACCTTAACGGCGGCTCAGATCTTCGCCTTTCTGGCCCAGAACACCGCACAGACACTGCCTGAACCGGATCGGGCCGGTCGCGGCCTGTTTTTCATGTGGCGTCTGATGGATCAATTTTACGTCAGTATCCGTCCCCAGGTCGAGACGGTGGTGGGCGGCTGCCTGCAGCTGCGGCCGTTGACCTGCTGACACCTACCTTCAAAGGAGCACACCATGCACCAAAGCTTTCATGTACATCATCAACAGGCCCAGCAGTGCGATTCATTCCTGCTGCACGGCATCATCGACGCCCATGCCGATCAGCACCTGGAAGAGGTGGTGCGCCTGGCCTCATCGCCCACCGTCCAGCTGGATTTCAGCGGCGTGGGCCGGATCAACTCAATGGGCATCGCGCTGCTTTTGCGCTCGATCAAGACCCTCAAACATGAAAAACAGGCCGAGGTGCAGATCAGCGGTCTGAACCAGATCAACAGCATGCTGTTCAAGATGACCGGCATCTTCCTGATGGCCCGGGAAGTCAACGCCTGAAAGGTAGCGCACCATGTTACCGACACGCCTGTTATGCCTGCAGGGCCCCTTTAACGAACTCGATCAGCAGATCACCAAGTTCAGGGGCCTGGCCCAGGAACTCAAAGACGAAAACCGCCGCTACTACGGCGAGTATCTTTCACGCATCCTGTTTGACGAACCTGAATAGACGGAATTGCAACACAGCTTTACCCCACTCGCCACCGGGTTGTAACCTGCAGCTGCTTTACTCCTCTCAACCATGAGGAGGATGACATGAGACAGCTCCTACAGAAGACGGCACGCCACCCGGCGCTCTTGAACGCTGCCACCGCCACCACCGGACTGTTGCGCAGCATGAGCATCAAGCCGTACACCCCCCGCCACCGCCCGGCCGAGCTTGCCCTGCGGGACCGCTTCCACAGCCTGCACGCGGTGCGCTGCCAACTGTACAAGGAAAAGGGGGCCGGCCGGCACCCCACCATCGTAGTGGGCGGTTTTGTGCCGGACGCCACCGAGGCGCTGGAGTTCCAGCGTCCGCTCTTGCGCCAGCACGGCAGCATCTACTATCTCAACTTCCCCCGCAACGGCTTCAGCCAGGAACTGTTCAGCGCCCAGCTGAGCGACCTGATCTGCGATCTGTCCCGTCAGGGCAGGCGGCCGGTACTGCTGGGGGTCAGCTTCGGGGCCGGCCTGCTGGTGCAGTACCTGCGGCAGGCCTCGGAGACGATCCACGGCATGCTGCGGGCGCTGCTGCTGGTCAGCCCGGTGCTCTGTACCGACGATCTGGTGCGCCCTCAAGGGGAACGCAGCGGCGGCGTGCGGATGCTGGAATCCAATCTTCGCAAGATCCTGCAGGTGGACCCAAGCGATCAGGAGGGGCTGCACAAGCAGGTGGAACGGGCCCGGCGCTGTTTTTACGCCCTGTTTGAAAGCGGCGCCGACAACCGGCCCTTAAGCACCCGCCATCTGGCGATCCGCCGCAGGATCTTCGGTGTGCTTGAACATACCTCGGCCTTAGGCGGCTACCAGCGGGTGCTGGCCCTGCGTGATTTTATCGCCCCCCGCTCCGGGGCCGGCGTCTTTAACGGCCCGACCCTGCTTTTGGCCGCCGAGGACGAGGCCGGCATCCTGGTACCCGGCTCGCCGACCCTGGCCCTGCTGGATGATCAGCAGACCTTCCGCCAGCTGTTTCCCAACGGCAAAGCCAGGGTGGTCGGGTCCGACGATCCGTCCGATCCGGTACCCCATGCCTCGCTGATCTTTCACCCGCACTGCTACAATCCCCATCTGGAGCAGTGGCTGGAACGGCTGCATCGAGAGCCGCTCTGGGCTGCGGTCTAGGGTAAGGAACCTGCCTTCATGAATTTCCCTGTCAGCCTGCTTGACCTGCCGCTGCGCGCTGCAGCCGATATCCGTGCCCGGCGTTTTCTGGCCCGTGACCCGCTGATCGCTCAACGGGAACTGCTGCCAATGCTGATGAAACGGGCCCGTCGGACCCGCTTCGGCCAGGATCACGACTTTTCCCGGCTGGCCGGGTTGCCCTTTGACAAACTCTATCAGGGCTTTCGTCAGCAGGTGCCGCTGCGCAACTACCGCCAGTTCTGGGATCACTATTTTGCACCACAATTGCAGGATAGCGACGCCGGCAAACGCCTGGAACTGCGTAACCAGACCTGGCCCGGGCTGATCCCGTTTTTCTGCGAGACCTCGGGCACCACCGCCCCGACCAAGTTCATCCCCTTTACCCGCGAGATGTTCGCCGCCAACCGGCGGGCCGCCCTGGACATGCTGGCCTGCTATCTGGCTGCCGAGCCGGACAGCCGGCTGCCGGGCAGCTCGATCCTCTATATGGCGGGCCCCACCAGCCTGACCAGCCTGGGCCCCGGAATCTGGTCCGGGGACATGAGCGCCATCACCCTGCGGGAGCGGCCCAGGTGGCTTACGCCGTTTGTGGAGCCCAAGGAGCCGCTCTCCTCGGCCCCCTGGGAAGAGCGCCTGGAAGGGATGGCCAAGCTGCTGCTTTCGAACCTGAAAATTCGGGTCATCTCCGGTGTGCCCCCCTGGATACTGCTGTTGCTGCAGCGTGTCGAGCAGCTTGCCGGCCGCCCCGTACGCCAGGCGCTGCCCCAACTGGAGCTGATCATCCACGGCGGCGCCAGTCTGGCCCCCTACGCTGAGGAGTTCCGGCGGCTGTTTCCGTCCGGGGGCCCCCGTTTTCTTGAGCTGCTGCCCTCGTCGGAGGCCATGATGGGTTTTCAGGTGCAGGGCGAGGACGGCATGCGGCTGACCCCCTACTACGGCGCTTTTTTCGAGTTTGTGCCGATCGCTCAACTGGACGAGTCAGGCGGCCCGCTGCCCGATGCCCAGGTCGTCCCGCTGGAGCAGGTGGTGGTCGGTGAACGCTATGCGGTGATACTTTCCACCTGCGCCGGCCTGTGGCGCTACCAGATCGGCGATACGCTCCGTTTTCTGGATACCGAGCAGTACCGGATCCAGTTCACCGGCCGGGACAAGTTTCTGGACCGCTTTGAGGAGAAGGTGACCCAGGGCGAGGTGGAGGCGGCGGTGGCTGCGCTGAATGCACGGCTGGGCAGTGCGGTGTGTGAATTCATGGTGGGGCCGGATATTGCCAACCGCCGTCACCGCTGGGTGCTGGCCAGCCGTGCCGCTCTGCCGGATCAGCCGGCCATAGCAACGTTTCTCGATCACCAGCTCAGCCAGGCCAATGCCGATTACGGTACCTTCCGCAGCCAGGGCCGCATCAAGCCGCCCGAGGTTCTGCTGGTTGAGGAGCAGCTGATCTACGACTGGTCCCGTGAGGTACGTGGCAAACTGGGTGGCCAGAGCAAGATTCCCCACATCGACCCCACCCTGACCGGCGAACTGGTGGCCAGCCTCAGCGACTACAGGCCCCTCTGAAGGGCGCTCATTTAACCCAGCTTTTCCGAAGCTGTAACCAGATTGTCACAAAGCAGCCGTATGTTACACGTACCTGAAACGTGCATATGTACCAACCAAACCATAGGAGGATGTACCCATGTTGAAGAAGACGATCCTGGCGACCTTCGCCACCCTCTGCATCGCCACCGCGGCCCAGGCCGAGAAGGTGCAGGTCGATGCCAAACTGCCCAGCTACAAGGCCACTTCGGGTGTGTCCGGCAACCTGAGCAGCATCGGTTCCGACACCTTGAACAACCTGATGACCTACTGGGCCGAAGGGTTCAAGAAAAAGTACCCCAACGTCAACATCCAGATCGAGGGCAAGGGCTCCTCAACCGCCCCGCCGGCCCTGATCGCCGGCACCGCCCAGTTGGCCCCCATGTCCCGTGAGATGAAGGGCAAGGAGATCGAGGATTTTGAGAAGAAGTACGGCTACAAGCCGACCAAGATCGGCGTGGCCCTGGACTCGCTGGCGGTCTTCGTCAACAAGGATAACCCGATCAAATCCCTCTCGCTGGACGAGGTGGACGCCATTTTCTCCAAGAACCAGAAGCGCGGTCTGGCCGATATCACCACCTGGGGTCAGGTTGGCGTAACCGGTCCGCTGGCTGCCAAGCCGATCTCGCTGTTCGGCCGTAACTCGGCCTCCGGCACCTACGGCTACTTCAAGGAGCACGCCCTGAACAAAGGCGACTACAAGAACACCGTTAAAGAGCAGCCCGGCTCCGCCTCGGTGGTGGAAGGGGTGGCTAAAGACGTAAGCGCCATCGGTTACTCCGGCATCGGCTACGCCACCTCCGGCGTAAGGGCCCTGGCCCTGTCCGACAAGAAGGGCGGCCCGGTCTATGAGGCCAATTACGCCAACGTGCTGTCCGGCAAGTACCCCCTCTCCCGGATGCTCTACATCTACGTCGCCAAGAAGCCGGGCCAGCCGTTACCCAAGGTGGTGGAGGAGTTCCTGAAGTACGCCCTGTCCAAGGAAGGCCAGCAAGTAGTGGTCAAGGACGGCTACGATCCGCTGCCGGCAGCTGCCGCAGCCAACCAGCTGAAGGCTCTGAAGTAACCTGCTGAAAACAGTGGCTTGCAGGGGTGTGGCGCATGCCGCACCCCTGCTTGTATCTTTACGCCTGACTAGGATTCAACATGCCGAAAGCACCTGTAGACACATCCCGCCGCAACGACCGTCTGGCAGCCTGGCTGATCAAGACCTGCGGCCTGCTGGTGATCGTGGCGGTGATCGGTATCCTGCTCTTGATCGCCAAGGTGGCCCTGCCGCTGTTTTTCGCCCCCGGTGCCGAGCGTCTGGCCCAGGTGCCGACCGAATTTTCCGATGGAGCCAGCGTTGAACGGGCTGCCGTCAGCCAGACCCGCCAACTTGACGATAGCGGTTCCATCACCGTGCAACTCCTACCCGGCAACCAGCTGGCGGTAGAACGCACCAGCATTGCAACCGATATCCTGGGTAACGAGAGCCGCAGCGAACAGCACTATCGCCTGAGCGATCCGTTACCCGGCGCCATCTCGGCCTTCTGGTTGGGGCGCAAGGGCCAGAACCTGTATGCCGGCACCGACAACGGCTGGCTGGTACGCTGGGATCTGTCCGCAGAAGGCGTAGGCCGGCTGGTGGATACGGTGGAGGCCTTCAAGGACCACCGCCGGATCACGGCCCTGACCACGCTGCTGGGCGACAACTCTCTGGCGGTGGGTGACGCCCAGGGCGGGATCACTACCTGGATGCCGGTCACCACCCCCGGCAGGGGTGAAGACAAACAGCTGACCCTGATCCACCGGCTGCCCAGTTCCAACGGGCCGGTCAGCCTGCTGCTGGCATCGCCGCGCGACAAGTCGCTGGCTGCCATCGATAACCAGGGCACCGTCCGTCTGCTGCACATGACCACTGAACGGTTGCTACTGACCCTGAAGGCGGCCATGCCGGTTGAAAGCGCCCATTTTGTCGACCGCGGGCGTCAGCTGGTGGTTACCGGCGCCGACGGCACGCAGGCGGCCTGGAAACTGTCGATCCCCCACCCGGAGATCTCGCTGGGCACCCTGTTCGGCAAGGTCTGGTATGAGGGCTACAGCAAACCTGAGTATGTCTGGCAGTCCTCAGCCGCCACCGACGATTTCGAACCCAAGCTGTCGCTGGTGCCGCTGATCTTCGGCACCTTCAAGGCCACCCTGTTTGCCATGCTGTTCGCCGTGCCGCTGGCCCTGTTCGGCGCCCTGTACACCAGCCAGTTCATGGCCCCCAGCCTCAAAGGGCGGATCAAACCGGCGGTTGAGATCATGGCGGCGGTGCCGTCGGTGGTGGTGGGCTTCCTGGCCGGCCTGTGGCTGGCCCCGCTTTTAGATACGCACCTGCTGGGCCTGTTTCTGGCTGCCCTGCTAGTACCGAGCATGCTGCTGCTCACGATTATCGCCTGGCGTCCACTGGCCGAAAACACCCGCCTTGGCCGCCGCCTGAAGGGTTATGAGTTTCTGGGGCTGCTGCCGGTGGTGGTGCTGGGCTTGTGGCTGTCCGGTCAACTGGCGCCGCTCTTGGAGGCCACGCTGTTCGGCGGCGATCTCAAGCAGTGGCTCTACTCGGTGCTGGGGGTGCGCTACGACCAGCGCAACACCATCGTGATCGCCATTGCGCTTGGCTTTGCGGTGATTCCGATCATCTTCACCATTGCCGAAGATGCCCTGTCCAACGTGCCCCGCAACCTGTCGGCCGCCTCGCTGGCCCTGGGTGCCAGCCGCTGGCAGACCGCCTGGCGGGTGGTGCTGCCCTCGGCCCTGCCGGGTGTCTTCTCGGCCATCATGATCGGCTTCGGCCGGGCAGTGGGCGAGACCATGATCGTGCTGATGGCCACCGGCAATACGCCGATCACCAGCTGGTCGCTGTTTAACGGCCTGCGTTCGCTGGCAGCCAACATCGCGGTGGAGATCCCCGAGGCCCCGCTGGGGGGTACCCTCTACCGCACCCTGTTCCTGTCGGCAGTGCTGCTGTTTGTGCTGACCTTCATCATCAACACTGCTGCGGAGCTGCTCCGTCAGCGATTCCGTAAAAAGTACGGCAGATATTAAGGGTCTATTGTGAAAAACTACTTTAAACGCGGCGAGCCGATGGTGCTGGTGTCCGGTGCAACCCTGGCCGTGATCCTGTTCATGACCCTGACCCTGATGGCGGTGATCCTGGGCAACTCCCTGGGCTATTTCTGGGTCAAGGGGCTGGTGCGGCTGCAACTGAGCGACGGCAGTCTGGTAATGGGTCAGTTGACCGATACGGAGCATCATGCCCTGACCGGGGCCGAGCGTCTGCAGCTGAAGGTGGGCAACCGCGACCTCTACGTCCAGGACTTCCGCTGGGTGGATCATTCTGAGATCACCGGTCGGGATATTCCCGAGGACGCCTATCTGTTGGAGCGCCGCGAACACGGCAACTTCTTCGGTTTTCTCAAGGAACTGAAGGACTTAAACGGCGCGCCGGTTGCCGCTGACCACACCAGCTTGCTTAAGCTGCACCGCGAGGTTCTCAAACAGAAGGACGGCCTGGCCACCATCAAGTCCGAGATGTCTCGCCTCAACCAGGCCTCGGAACGGCTGCGGCTCAAGATTTTAAAACTGGAGTACCGCGATGCCGCGGGCAACGCTACGGACATTGCCCGCCTCACCGAGCAGCGCGACCAGCTGACCGTACGCTTTGATGAGCTGCTTGAGCAGCTCAACCAGAGCCAGGCCGTGATTAACCAGGCCAGCTCCGTTTTCAGCGACGCCAGCGGCACCACCAAGGAATTGGCGCTGCAGGAGTTGGTGCGGATCTATCAGCCCAACCGCATGTCGGTGGTTGCCAAGTCAGCGGCCTATCTGGTCAAGATCAAGGAGCTGCTGCTGGATGACCCCCGTGAGTCCAATACCGAAGGGGGGCTGTTCCCGGCCATCTTCGGCACCGTGATGATGGTGCTCTTGATGTCGGTCTTCTCGCTGCCGTTCGGGGTGATCGCAGCCATCTATCTGCGTGAGTACGCCAAGGAAGGTCGCCTGGTGCAGCTGGTGCGCATCGCGGTCAACAACCTGGCCGGTGTGCCCTCCATCGTCTACGGCGTGTTCGGCCTGGGCTTCTTCGTCTACGGCATCGGCGGCTCGCTGGACAAGCTGTTCTTCCCTGAGCGGCTGCCGACTCCGGTCTTCGGCACCGGCGGTATCCTCTGGGCCTCGCTGACCCTGGCGCTGTTGACCGTGCCGGTGGTGATCGTGGCCACCGAAGAGTCGCTGGCCTCGATTCCCAAGGGGATCCGCGAAGGCTCGCTGGCCCTGGGGGCCACCAAGTTCCAGACCCTGACCCGTGTGCTGCTGCCGATGGCCACCCCCGGCATCATGACCGGCCTGGTACTCTCCATGGCCCGGGCCGTGGGCGAGGTGGCGCCGCTGATGATGGTGGGGGTGGTCAAGCTGGCCCCCACGCTCCCCTTCGACGGCCAGTTCCCATTTTTTCACATGGACCGCAAGTTCATGCACCTGGGGTTCCATATCTTCGACGTCGGCTTCCAGTCCCCCAACGTGGAGGCGGCCAAGCCGATGGTCTACGTTACCACCCTGTTGCTGCTGTTGATCGTGATTGCCGCCAGCAGCCTGGCGATCCGTTTCCGCAACCAGATGCGGCGCAAGTACACCAGCTCGCACTTCTAAACCATAAAGGACCAGATGACGATGAGCCCTGACACTGAAGTAACCAGCAGACAACCGATTGTGACCGTGGATGGCCTGAACCTGCACTACGGCGCTGCCCATGCCCTGAAGGATATCTCCCTGACGGTGGCCCGCAACCAGGTGACCGCCTTCATCGGCCCCTCCGGCTGCGGCAAGTCCACCTTGCTGCGCTGCCTGAACCGGATGAACGACCTGATCGATTCGGTCGCGATCTCCGGCAGCATCAAGCTGGACGGCCAGGAGATCACCGGCAATGCCACCGATGTGATCTCGCTGCGACGCCGGGTGGGGATGGTCTTTCAACAATCCAACCCATTTCCCAAGTCGATCTACGAGAACATCGTCTACGGCCTGCGGATCGCCGGGGTCAAGGACAAGGCGCTCTTAGACGAGACCGTTGAAAAGTGCCTGAAAGGGGCCGCCATCTGGGATGAGGTCAAGGACCGGCTGCATGAGTCGGCCCTGGGGCTGTCCGGTGGTCAGGCCCAGCGGATCTGCATCGCCCGGGCCATCGCCACCAACCCTGAGGTGATCCTGATGGACGAGCCCTGCTCGGCCCTTGACCCGCTCTCGACCCTCAAGATTGAGGAGTTGATTGACGAGCTGAAAGAACGCTACACTATCGTCATCGTGACCCATAACATGCAGCAGGCAGCCCGGGTCTCCGACGCCACCGCTTTTTTCTATCTGGGCGAACTGATCGAAATGGGCGAGACGAAAAAGATCTTTACCAATCCGGAGAAGAAGCAAACAGAAGACTACATCACAGGAAGGTTTGGGTAACTATATGGAACGACAGCATATCAGCGCAGCCTTTGATGCCGAACTGCACGACCTGCGGCAGCGGATCCTGACCATGGGGGGGCTGGTGGAGGTGATGATTGCCGATGCCATCAAGGCCCTGGTGGAACGGGACACTCCGCTGGCCGAGAAGGTGATCGCACTGGACCATCAGGTCAACGGCCACGAGGTGGCCATTGACGAAAAATGCCTTGAGCTGCTGGCCCGTCGCCAGCCGGCAGCGCGGGACCTGCGCTTCATCACCCTGGCCTTAAAGATCGTCACCGACCTGGAGCGGATCGGCGACCAGTGTGCCAATCTGGGCAAACGGGTGCGGGAGATCAACACCGAACCCCCCTTAAAGCCCTACATCGATATCCCTCGCATGGCCCACTGGGCCTCGGTCATGGTCAAAGAGTCGCTGGACGCCTTTGTGCGGGGCGATGATGACCTGGCGATCAAGGTCTGCCAGGACGATCAGATGGTTGACGACCTGAACCAGCAGATCCAGCGCGAGCTCTATACCTTTATGCTGGAGGACCCCAGCACCATCAGCCGTGCCATGAAGCTGACCTATGTCTCGAAATCCCTGGAGCGGATTGCCGATCATGCCACCAATATCGCCGAGATGGTGATCTTCATGGTCAAGGGCAAGGATATCCGCCATACCATCGCCTAAACCTGCTGATACTGCAGACTAAAGGGGGCCGCACGGCCCCCTTTTTTATGAATACAGCATGGTGTGCCATTTTCTGCACACTTTTTTTATAAATACCTGTACGATGATGGCAGCCTGCTGCAAGGAGCTGTCATGGAACCGATCATCACCTACAAAGAACGTTGCCGAACCTGCTATTCCTGCGTCCGCACCTGCCCGGTCAAGGCGATCAAGGTCGATAACGGCTATGCCGAGATCATCTACGAACGCTGTATCGGCTGCGGCAACTGCCTGAACTGCCCCCAGAAGGCCAAGGTGATTGTGGACCGGATGGTCAAGACCCAGGAACTGCTCGCCTCGGGCGACCCTGTGGCGGCAGTGCTGGGCTGCTCTTTTCCGGCTTTTTTCCACAACTACACCCCCGGCCAGCTGGTGGCCGGCCTGAAGAGCCTTGGCTTCCATGAAGTCCATGAGGGGGCCTACGGCGCCCGACTGGTCGCACCTCACTATGGCCGGGCCATCGCCGAGGCCCGTCTGCCGCTGATCTCCTCCCATTGCTCGGCGGTGGTGGACCTGATCGAACGCCACTACCCCAAGCTGCTGCCCAACCTGGTGCCGGTGGTCTCACCCATGATGGCCATGGCGCGCTACATCAAGGAAAACCTTGGGCCTGAGACCAAGGTGATCTATTTAAGCACCTGTATCGCCGCCAAGTTCGAGATCCAGTCACCTGAGCTGGCCGGGCTGGTGGATGTGGTACTGACCTACGGCGAGATCGAGCTGTTCTTCCGGCGTCGCGGCATCAACCCTACGGTGCTGACTGAGGCAGCCTTTGACGGCATTGATCCCCAGCACGGGCGGATGTTCACCCTCTCGGGCGGCCCGTTCCGCGCCATGGATATCGAAACCGACTTTCTGGATACCGAGACGGTGTCCGGTGAAGGGGAGGTGCACACCCTTGAAATCGTGCGCGATCTGGCTGCCGGCCGCATCACGCCCCGTTACGTTGATCTGCGTTTCTGTGACGGTGGCTGCGTGGACGGCCCCGGCAAAAACCGTGAATTGACCCTGATCTCCAAACGCAACCTGATCATTCGCTATAACAGCAGCCCGATTCCGTACCGTACCGCTGCCCATTACCAGGACGCCCAACCGCCCCAGCAGCTCGCACGCAGCTTCAGCGACAAATCGCGCCGCCTGCCGGCACCCAAACCCGATGACATCCGGCGCATCCTGCATTCCACCGGCAAGTTCACCCAGGGGGATGAGCTGAACTGCCGGGCCTGCGGCTACAACAGCTGCCGCGAACATGCCGTGGCGGTCTTCCAGGGACTGGCCGACCTGGGGATGTGCCTTCCGTTCAACCTGCGCAGCATGGAAGAGGACCGCGGCCGCCTGATGCAGAAATACGAGCTGGTGACCCGCGAGCTGAACAAGCAGTTGGGCGAGGATATGATCATCGGAGACGACCGGGACAACGACGAGGTGGTGGCCCTGATCCGGCAGGTGGGTCCGACCCCCACCACGGTGCTGATCCGTGGCGAGACCGGCACCGGCAAGGAATTGACCGCCCGAGCCATTCACCGCCTGAGTGCCCGGGCCGACAAGCCGCTGGTGACGGTCAACTGCACCACCCTGACCGATTCGCTGCTGGAAAGCGAGTTGTTCGGCCACAAAAAAGGCGCCTTTACCGGTGCCATTGCCGATCGCAAGGGCCTGTTCGAGGCAGCCGACGGCGGCACCATCTTTCTGGACGAGATCGGCGACATCACGCCTAAGCTGCAGGCCGAACTGCTTCGGCTGCTGGACCAGGGCGAGGTGCGACCGGTGGGCGGTACCGTTGCCAAGCGGGTTGACGTGCGCCTGATTGCCGCCACCAACAAAGACCTGGAGGCCGGCGTTCGGGACGGCTGGTTCCGCGAGGATCTCTACTACCGCCTGAACGTCTTCACCATTCAACTGCCGCCGCTGCGCGATCGGGAAGAGTCGATCCCGATCCTGGCGCGCCACTTTCTGGGCAAGGCCCGCAAAAAGCTCAACAAACCGCTGGACGGCATCGAGGAGCGTGCCCTGGTGGCCATGCGCCACTATCGCTGGCCCGGCAACGTGCGCGAGATGCAGAATATCATTGAGCGGGCCGCCGTACTGACCCAGGATGGCGTGATCCGTCTGGAAAACCTGCCGTCGATCTTCCGCGACATCTACGGCGAACGGGCCGGCACCCTGCCGGGTGTGCGCCGCACCTCCTTCAAGGCCGAGCGCGAGACCCACCTGGGCCGCCTGGAGCGCAACCTGATCCTGCGCTACCTTGAGGAGTCCGGCGGCAACGTCTCCAAGGCTGCCCGCCTGGCCGAGGTGCCGCGACGCACCTTTTACCGCCTGCTGGAACGTTACGGCATCAACCTGCAACGCTCGCAGCTCAAACAGCTTGCTGGCGATGGCAAACCGCACGTTCTATAATAGTGTATACTTTTGTCTAAAGCGTGCCATTTCGGGCACACTTTACACACTCATTTAATGCATAACTTTCGTGACGCTTAAAAAAACATCGAATTTTCAACGGTTTGTTGTATACACTTTTTTTGGCACGCTATTGGCTTAGTGTGGACAGAGACTGTACCTGATCATCAAAGCATCTACTAACCAATAGCGAAAAAGGAGACAACCATGGGCAGAATGAGAGAGAACCCCCGTTACAACGTCATTTCAATGCGTGTCAGCGACGAAGAGCGTGAACAACTTGAAAGCCTGGTGCGCCGGACCCACAAGAGCGTGTCGGATATAATGCGCGAGGCGATGGAGGTCTTCACCGTGCACCTGGAGCGCCAGGAGATGCGCAAGGCCGCCTAGTCGTCTGACGACGCCCATCAAACGAAACTCTGACGACAAGAGGCGCGGGAATTATCCCGCGCCTCTTGTCGTCAGACTATACTATGGATGCTAGGTTGCAGCAGCCACGGCTAGTTGATGACCACCTCGAACTGCTCCTGATGGAAGCCCGGCTTTGCCCGCACCGTCACTCGTTTTTTAAAGATCTTCTCCAGCTCCTCCAACCCCCGCCGTTCCTCGTCATACAACAGATCAGCCACCTGGGGATGCACGGTCAGCAACACCTTGGTGCCGCGGATATCCAGCATCTCACGCCGTAATTCGCGGAAGATCTCGTGGCAGACGGTGGTCTTGGACTTGACATAGCCACGACCCTCGCAGTAGGGACAGGGCTCACACATCAAACGGCCGATGCTCTCCCGCACCCGCTTGCGGGTCATCTCCACCAGGCCCAGCTCGGAGATCTTGAGGATGTTGGTCTTTGACTTGTCACTCTTGAGTGCCTCGTCAAGGGCTGCGTAGACCTTCTCCCGGTTGACCTCCTTTTCCATATCGATGAAGTCGATGATGATGATGCCGCCGATGTTGCGCAGACGCAACTGGTAGGCCAGTTCTTTAACCGCCTCCAGGTTGGTCTTGAGAATGGTGTCCTCCAGATTGTGCTTGCCCACAAAACGACCGGTGTTGACATCGATGGCGGTCAGCGCCTCGGTCTGCTCGATGATGATATAGCCGCCGCTCTTGAGCCAGACCTTGCGTCCCAGGGCCCGGCTGATCTCCACCTCCAGGCCGTAGTGGTCGAAGATCGGCTCTTCGTCGTCGTACAGCTCCACCGACGACTTGAGCTTGGGCATGAAGGTGGTGATAAACTGCACGATACGGTCATGGTCGGGTTTTGAATCCACCACGATCCGCTTGACTTCGTCGGTGACGATGTCCCTGACCACTTTCGGCACAACATCCAGGTCGGCGTGGATCAGGCTGGGTGCCGCCGCCTTGTCCTTTTTCCTGACCACCTCGTCCCAGATCTTGGTCAGGTACTCGATGTCCGAGGTGATCTCCTCTTCGCTCTTGCCCTCCGAGGCGGTGCGCACGATGTAGCCGGAACCGGGTTGCTTCTTGCGCTCCACTATCTCCCGCAGTCGCTCCCGCTCCTCTTCTTCTTCAATGCGGCGCGAGATGCCGATATGCTCTACGGTGGGCATGTAGACCAGGTGCCGCCCCGGCAGGGAGATGTGGGCCGTGATGCGGGCCCCCTTGGTGCCGATCGGTTCCTTGGAGACCTGTACCAGCAGTTCCTGGCCTTCCTGCAGCAGCTCCTCAATCGGGTGCAGCACCTTGTAATCCGGCTGGGCACTGTCATGATCATCGCCGTTGCGATCGTCTTTCTTGCCGTCATCCAGCAGGCTTTCGTACTCATCCAGACCGTCGAAGACATCGGCCACATACAGAAAGGCCGCTTTTTCCAGCCCGATATCCACGAAGGCGGCCTGCATGCCGGGCAACACCCGTACCACGCGCCCTTTGTAGATGTTGCCGACAATCCCTTTTTCCCGGGTCCGCTCGATGTAGAGTTCAGCGATGGTGCCGTTCTCGATCAGGGCGATACGGGTTTCCTGGGCCGTCACATTGATGACCAGTTCCGATGCCATGGTGCCTGTACCTCTATCTATAAAGTAAAAATCGTTTCCAGTTTTTCGATACGGCAGTCCTTCAAGGCCTCCACCGGGACGCCGGTAACGGCCGCTGCCACTTCAACCGCCTTGCCGCGGCCGATGACCATCTCGAGCATACTACCACAGGAGCTCAAAGAACGCACCTCCTGGCGCAGATCGAACTCCTGACGCTGTTTTTTCTTCTCCCGCACCAGCAGCCATGATGAGTGTGCCATAAATTGCACAACTTGCTGCGCAAGCAGATCAGCCGGGTAGTTTGGCAGCGTCACCCGGTAGCGGGTGGCGTCGATCAGCACCGACAGCGACTCGGTCTTAAGCGGCATCTCCTGCGCATCCAGAATGGCAATGCCGGGCGGCAGCACCCGGTTCAGGCGATCTTGCGCCTCTGCCGGCCCCATGGCATCCACATAGATATCGAGGTATTCCGCCTCGGATTCAACCCCCACCGAGGTGGCCGTGGCAAAGGAAAAACGGGGATGGGGGTGAAAACCTTGCGAGAAGAGTACCGGCAGGCCGGCCCGGCTGACGGCCCGGGTAAACAGGTTGATCAACTCAAGGTGACTCAGCACACTGATCTTGTCCCGCTTGCAGAAACGCATCCGCAGCCGCCGGTGCTCTGGTTCCGTTACGGTCTCCGGCGCTGCCGGCACTGCCGGAATCTCGGACGCCACCAGGTGATTCGTCACCCGCTTGAAGTCGCAGACGCCGCAGCCCGTGCACTGCCCGTTGCGGCAATCCACGGTGACGGCCTCCTCCAGGGCGGCGCGGTACTCCTGTACCAAGAACTGTTTGCTGACGCCGCTGTCCAGGTGCTCCCAGGGCAAAAGCTCATCCTGATCACGTTCACGCAGGTACCACGCGGGATCGACACCGCACTCCTCAAAGGCCTGCAACCAACGATTGAGTGAGAAATGCTCACGCCAGCCGTCAAATTGGCAGCCCAGCTGAACGGCCCGTTCGATGACCGGCGCCAGGCGGCGATCGCCCCGGGCGATGACCCCTTCCAGAAACGACAGCTCAGCCTCCTGGTATTTGTAATTCAGCTTGCGGCGCTTGAGTTCATCCCGCAGCAGGGCCTGCCGCTCGCGGGTCTCCTCCAGGGTCAGTTGCCGCTGCCACTGGAACGGGGTGTGGGGTTTGGGCACAAAGGTGCTGACCGCCACGTTGACCTCACCGTGGGTCCCCTGTTTACGGGCCTGCTGTTTCACCTGACGCGCCAGGTCGGCGATGGCCAGGAGATCCTCGCGGGTCTCACTGGGCAGACCCATCATGAAGTACAGCTTGATCAGGCGCCAGCCGGCGCCGAAGATATTGGCCGCCCCCTCCAGCAGATCGGCCTCGGTGATCCCTTTATTGATCACCCGCCGCATCCGCTCGCTGCCGGCCTCAGGTGCCAGGGTGAAACCGGTCTTGCGTACCTTGCGGATCTCGTCGATCAGCTCCGGGGTCAGAGTGCCCACCCGCAGCGACGGCAACGACACCGCCACCCGGCTGGCGGCATACTGCTGCATCAGATTTTGCAATAACGGCCCAATGCAGCTGTAGTCGCCGGTGGAAAGCGATAAGAGCGAGATCTCGTCATAGCCGCTGGCCTGCAGGGCTGTCTGGATCAGCCGCTGAATCCGTTCCGGCGAGCGCTCCCTCAGCGGGCGGTAGATATACCCGGCCTGACAAAAACGGCAGCCGCGGGTGCAGCCGCGGGCGATCTCCACCGCCACCCGGTCATGCACTGTCTTCATAAAGGGGATGATCGGCTGGTCAGGGAAGGGGGCCTGTTCAAGGTCATCCAGAAAGCGGCGCCGCACCCGTTCGTGGCCGGTTTGTAGCGGTCTGATGGCGGCAATCCGTCCGTCGTCCTGGTAGTCGATCTCAAACAACGAGGGGATATAGATGCCGTCGATCCGGGCCAGGCGCTCCAGCAGATCGGCCTTGAAGCCCGTTCCTTCGCGCTTCCACTGGCGCAGCGTCTCAGCGATTTCAACCACCGCCTGCTCACCGTCGCCCAACAGCACGGCATCCAGGAAGGGGGCCAACGGCTCAGGGTTGTAGGCGCCGGGTCCGCCGGCGATCACCAGCGGGAAACCGCTGTCGCGGTCGGCGGCCCGCCAGGGGATACCGGCTTGATTCAGCATGGTCAGGATATTGGAGCAGGAGAGTTCGTACTGCAGGGTGAAACCGACCAGATCACAGGCTGCCAGAGGTGTGCCGGTCTCGAGGGTGGCCAGCGGTTCGTCTGCGGAGGTCATCAGGGCGGCCATATCGGGCCAGGGTGCGTAGACCCGCTCAGCGGCAACCCCCGCCAGGTCGTTCAGGATCCGGTAGAGGATCTTGAGTCCCAGGTGGCTCATCCCCACCTCGTAGACGTCGGGGAAGGCCAGGGCGATCCGCAGTTCTGCCTCCGGCTTGACCACCGAGCCCATCTCGCTACCCAGGTAGCGGGCCGGTTTTTCAACATCCAGCAGATTCATCACAGCTCCGTTCTGCAGCAGAAAAAGAAACACCCCCGAAGCAGATGACTTCGGGGGTGTCTTCTTGTAAATGGTGCCAGCGTAAGCTCCCCTGTCAAGTAGACAGTTTGGAAGTAGAGTTTCTGGTGTAGCGTTGCAATGCTTCGAGTGGTGTCAGATTACCGAGAGAATCATGGGGCCGTTTCTCGTTGTAATCGATCATCCACCAGTATGTTATCTCCCGCACCTCGGCCAGGGAGTTGAAAAGGTACAGGTTCAGCACTT